>SDBT01000937.1_pt1 | contig 49023 bp, 68 predicted proteins | sample 2277101 | NCBI WGS metagenome assembly SDBT01 (sample SAMN10404973, study PRJNA504765) | marine sediment metagenome | isolation source: marine sediment core GS10_PC15, 103 cmbsf | place: Arctic Ocean: Southern Knipovich Ridge | collected 2010 | reverse complement strand
TTCAAAATTTTCTGATGTAAGAAAATTAACAATGTCATTAGTTGCTGGAATTGCAATGTCAGATGTATTTGATAAATAGACAATAAATCGATAGTCTGAAAACATGAAATACCAGACACAGGCCAACTTGGCTAATGTCGTTTTAGCGTGATCTCTTGGAATTGCACAAGCAAATCGATCAATCTCCAATGCAACCATAACAGAGAAAATATCTTTGTGAAATTCGGGAACTGGCAAATGAATTTCTTCGCCAAGAAAAAACTGAATTAAAAATTCTGGATCGTATTCTAATGCCGTTTTTGCTTCGTCAATAGAAATTTGAACAGCGGCAGACATTAATTAATTTCTCAATAGGCAGGTACAAGTAAATTCATATTACCAATATCTGCGGCAATTTCATTTTGCACCTGCCCCTCTTTTGTTGTTAACAACTCATTTACAGCTTTAGGTGCCAAAAAGTTATTGTCTTTCTTTTTCAACTGTTTTGGCGCTTCTGGATGAACAACAAATGCTTGTTGCAATTTGTCAGCAAATGATAAACTGACATTGATAACAGCTTGTTGGCCGGGTTGCACAGCAATTGGAACATTATTATGCTGCCCGCGACGCACAGCCTTATTGGCATATGCAGCAGCTTTCAGTGCATAATCGGGATCAGGCACACGTTGCAAATGATCAACTACTTTATTCATTGCCAAATTTTCCACCATATCCCAACCACCATTAAGAACGTCTGCCTTTTCAAACGACTCTGCCGTAACATCTGCCAATGCAATTTTATATTTCCCAGTTTCTTGTAGTTCAGAAAGTTTGGCAATTGAAATATTACACGCAGTTGCAATCTGTTTTTCCGGCACTCCAGCAAAGTCCATTTTGGCAATTCTATCAATCGCATCCCGTAGTTGTATCAAATTAGTCATAGTTTACCTCGCGGAACTGGCCTGATTCCATCAATTACTTGAATTATACAGAATGCCAACCAATTTGTCAAGATTCATCTATGTTATCTTTCTGTTATCTTTGTCATTTGATTCGACAAATCTGTTGACAAAGTGTTGTGATCAATTCAGCTTATTTAAAAAGTTTGGCATTAATAAGCAGTAGAGATTTTATATAGGCGGGCGGGGCACAAAAAAAAGGGGGGATAGGCCCCCCCTTCAAATGCAACTGCAACTATAATGTCAAGTATTATTTATTCTATTACCAACGTGGAGTCGGGCAAAGATAAGGATAATGTTTCCGATCATGGTTTAACTCACTATCGCAAAGCCAACAAATAAACGATATACCAAACCATGCAAATAATACTGCTGTTGTTTCATTAATGAATCCAACAACTGCAACAATAAGAATAAAACCAATAAAGGCAAAGCCAATACCAGTTAATGCAAACATGATGTAATGAAAAGCTAATTCAACTTTTGTCATAATATGATTCTCAAATTTAATTAATCGAGTTAAAAGAATAACACAAAAAAACACTCAACACAATTAATATTGCAACTCATTTAATCAACAAGCAAAAAAAAGCCGGATATAATGTCCGGCTAAATAATTCGAGTTTGTTATTATGCTGTTGGTTGCACAACCGTACCAGGATCGGCTGTTACTGTTTCAACGGGCGGCAGCAAATCATCGAAGTCAATATCTGATAAATCGATATTGGCATCAACCAATTCAGCGCTATCGCGTGATTGTTTCCATTCAACCAGCAGACCTGGTGCCAGATCGTCAGCTTCAGCCCTGGCAATCATGGAAGTTAAAATTTGCTCCCATTTTGACTGGTCGATTGTCGGAAACTGTTGTTCTGCGAATGCAGCCGATTGCAAGATTTGACGCAATATCGATTCAGTGATGTAAAGTAATCCTTTATTTTTCAACACTTTGACATAGGCCGATGCAAGTTTCCGATATGCAAGCAGTACACCTTCAGGACGGTTGCTTGTGATAAAATCAGCAACTGAAAATGGAATGCTTGCAGCAGTTTCGCCAGCTTCACCACGAGGCCGAACAGCATTCGCAAGTTTGGCAATCATAGAAGATATAACCGCCTTGTTGATAAACTGTTGACCGCCTTCTTCATTGGAGACTGTTTCCAAATCTGGTATGGCTGCAATTGCCACCGAAACAGTGACGTTTTTCTTGTCAATGTTTTTAGTGACTGGAACTATTGCAATTCCATAACCAGCAGGAAATTCGGCTTCAGTATCGAAATTGAATGTCATGCCTAAATCATGTTCATCAGCAATAAGATTCACTTTTTCGATTTCGGTTTGTGCTTCCGCTAATTTCCCTGATGGAAAATAGATTTTTTTAACGTCATCAACTTTCGTTGGTTTGACTTCTATTGCTTCAGTATCGGCAGCAGCTTCAGTAGTAACAGATTCGCTTTCTTCTGTTACCACTTCTTCTGAGCTTTCAACTTCTGTTTCAGATTCGCCAGCGATCTCGCCAGCAGGCTTATCAATTAATTGCATAATAATGACTCCAGTTAATAAGCTGAAAATGGTTATCCGCCAATCGGACAACCTAAAAATAATTCTACTCTGATCAGTGGAAAAGTCAAGAAGTTTATCGAAGATTCAAAAAATGATTTGTCTAGATTTTGCCTATTTGTCAATAACAATATTTGTTTGGATTATAGTCTATTATTAAAAACTTGTACGGTGTGTGCGTATAAAGATAACAAAAAAATAAAAGATAACAGATATATCCGATGACCTATACGGGAATCATAATCATAATTGTAGATTGTATGAGATGCCAACAATGGTTTATTTAGTTATTGCTAGTTGGGTATAGGTATTGTTTGATTATGATTTAGATTTTAAATATGCCTATATATGTATGATATTCATTGCCAATTATATATAGAATATCATAGTCATTACATAAACACTATATTATGATTATGAATACGGGGATGCATAGTGAGAATTGATGAAATGTTTTAGGATAATGATACTTTTAATTATGTTGTCATTTGGCGTTAGCCACAGACCGGGCTTGAGGATAGTAATTGTTGTTGTAATTGTAGTTATAATTGTTATTGTCAAATCAAAAACTAATTTGTTGGCAGCGAAAATAATGCTTGACAACATGATACTTTTCTGATAGTATCAATGGGTTAAGCGTGATCGATAAATTTTAGCTAATGTTCCACGTGAAACAAATAAAACGCAATTAACCCCGATTAATGAGGCAAAATGCAAAATGAACAATAAAATTAAATCTACCGGCGCATTATTTATTGACGCCAAAATTCCAGCTATAATACGCTTGCCAAATGGCAATTCAATGTCAACTCATAGCGCATTTATAGCTATACAAAAACTTATTTTAGAATCTGCAATAGTAGACCCTTCTAAAGTAATTGTATTAAACAATTTAGACATTTTAATTAGGAGTGTTGAATAATGAAACAACATTCTAATTTAAATCTCAATACTGAAATTGATATTATATTTCCTACACAAAAGCCGTGGAAATATAATGATGGTGGTAGATCAAAAACAAAATGGCGTGGCACAGCAGATTGTGGAGTTCGTGCATTGTCAATTGTCACTAATATGCCATATGAAAAATCACGTCGATATTTAAAAGCATTTGGCAATATTGGCAAAGCAAATAATCGCCGAATTTCAACTGGCGTATATCAAAAAGATATGAATTTGGTAATGGAATCTTTAGGATGGTTTTATCAAAAAGGACCAAAATTTTCTAATCGTAAAACATATTGGACTGATTTACCAAATAACATAACTGCATTGTGTAATATGCCAGGACATTTCGTTGCAATCAAAAATGGAATTTTACTTGACACATTCGATTCATCAAACCGATATATAATTGGTTATTGGACGGAAATTGTGTAATGATTAAATTAATTCCAAATAAACATCCCGATTTTGACTCTGTATTTTCGGAGAAATATAAATCAACATTTGGCACACTATCAGTAAAGCCAGAATTACATATTGATTCAATTCCATTTGATGAAGATATTGAAAAAGTACGTCAACAATATTGCGCAAATTCTGGCAGGCCGTTGGCAATTGTACCTCATCAAATAGTTGCAGATTTAATTACAATTCATGGTAGATCAACCACAATTAAAATTTTACAAATGCAACAGAAAAAATATAGTTATGAATGGTTATGGTTAAACAATGATGGTTTAGAAAGTTTAGCTATAAATCGGGCAAAAGAATATTTTGTTTATACTTGTTCTAAATTAATGCAAGATTTAACATTGCATTCTGAATTAATGCGATTAAATGAAGCCGCGATCGCATGGCATAATTTGCAAACCATTGATGAAACTATCATCACACCAATTAATGAATTAATTCGCAGATTATTAGCAAATTATAAGCAAAAAGAATTAAATCCTCGACTTGGCAAATTAGTTAATAAACATGTTAATGTGATTACACAATCAGTTGATAATTTAATTATATTCCAACTTGAATTAACAGATATGATTCAAGCCTTTATTGCCAAATCAAAAAAACAAGCAGCAGAACAAAAAGGCATGTCAGTATTTAAAATGCAAAGAATGATTACAACATTGTCACAATTAGAAATTACAGTTGGTCGTGAATTAAATGATTTTGACTTTATTGATGGCAAAGCAAGTGAAATTATCCATGGTAAAACTGGTACGCTCTATCAACACCAGCATATAAAACATGATTTAATGATACAAAAGCATTTATTAACTGCTGAACCAAAAGGTGGATTTTCAAGAAAACCAATTGTGAAAAAAGGCTTTAAATTAAAACTGAATTTAGGGAGTAAATAAAATGTCTCATTTTAGAGCTACTCAATATCGAATTATAACAGATATTGTCAATCGTGTTACACAAAGCATTCAAGAAGCTAGAGTAACTGACAATATTGAAATTCACCCTAAAAATCGAACATGGGATATGGGTCATCAAATTATGGAATCATTTGTTGATGAATTATGTATTGAATTTTTACGCGATAATAAACTGTTTAACGAAACACTTTTTCGCGCTCAATGTGGCAATTTAATTTCTAATGAACATGCCATTATTGAATTAAAAAAGAGGTAAATAATTATGCTAACAATCGAACATACAGAATCAATTGTTAAATTGATGCATGCAGCAAGATTGCGTATTAAATACCCAAAAATTCGTTTGCAATCTGATGATATAACAATTCAATTATCTGTTGCCGGTCATAAAGCTCAAATACCAAATAGTGTTAATATTACTGATGGTAAACCTTTTGGGGAAAGTAAATTTTATGGACGAATTTTACCTGATGGGCAATTAAAACTTAGAATTGAAAGTGATATAATTACACATGAACTTAAATTGTTTGCTGAAAATCCAACAGGTTATGCCAAATTGTATGGTAAATTACATGGCAATTGCATGTTTTGCAGTCGCGAATTAAGTGACCCGCAATCTGTTGTTGTTGGCTACGGCCCGATTTGTGCAAGTCATTATGGATTGCCACATGGCGATATTGACACGGAAATTGCAAATGAACTGGCTGAAATTGAAATGCCAATGCCAGAAATTAAATTACAATTAAATTTAATAGCCTGTCCTAATTGTGGCACAAAAATCGAGGTAAATAAATAATGGATAAAACATTACGTGAATATTTAAAATGTTTATTAGAAGCTAAAGATTTCTATGGACAGGCACCTGATGGCATTTGGGATCAATTTGTTTATGAACTTTTAAATGCTGAAGCAACTAAAATTAGTTTATTAATCGCAAATCAAGAATTGATTAAAATATGAAAATACAATTTAAAAAATCATCTGAATTATTACAAACACCAATACCAGTTAATGCTATTTATGAAATGCCAGATAATAATGGCATTATTGTACATTGTCCTGTTTGTGGATTAGACCACGAATATAAAAATGATTGGCATATTGAAATTCCAATCATTTGTGAAAATAAAAAATGTAAATGTCGTTTCATTATTAAAAATAACACATCAATCGAGGATTAAAAAATGGATCAATTAATTGGTACTATATTTACAATTTTAATAATATTTCTTATTGTTTGGGCACTTTGGAGGTCTGGCGTATGAATGAAAATCTAATTATTATATATCTACTCTGCGCTATTATAGGCATTTTAATTGGTTTAGCTATAAGTCGATGAAACTTCTAATTCCTAAATCAGCTAAAATTGCGGCGGCAAAACAAAAAGCCAAAGCTAAACCAAAGCGTGATTTACTGTTTGGCACTGGCATAACAAAAAAGCTTTTAGTGCAAGCTGAAAAAATGCATGATGCCAAAGCACCAACAACTTCAACTGTTGTTCACGGTTATGACAGTAAAGATCCGATGAAATTTCGGAGTATAAAAGAAGCTGTTAAACCTGAATTAATTGACGTTAAAGAATTAATTGATGACAAAGATGACACATTTCATGTTGACACATTGCCGTCAACATTAATGCCATCTGATCTTATTCTTGATAAATATCAAACAGCAGCACTTGTTGGTTTACGTTATCAAAAATATGGCTGCTTAATTGGGGCTGCGGGAACAGGCAAAACAACACTTACAAAAGCTCTTGTTTCCGAAATTGAAAATTCAATGCCAATAGTTGATATGAATCGCGCGCGCGTAGAATCTGACAAAGATAAAGAAAAAGACATGCATATTGCCGTTTGCTTTTGCTCTTTTATGGGCCGTGCCGTTCAACAAATGAAACGTGCATTGCCAGAAAAATATCATCCATTGGCAAATACAATCCATAAAACACTTGGTTATATGCCAACAACAGAAGAACGCTATAATATAGAAACACATGAATTAAAAGAAATTCGCGTATTTCGTCCGACATTTACAGCATTTAGAAAATTGCCATTTAAATTTTGTGTTATTGATGAGGCAGGAACTGTGCCAATTAATTTGTGGAATGAATTAATTGCAGCTTTGCCACATGATTGTCGTATCTTTTTAATTGGCGATTTAAACCAGTTGCCACCAGTACAAGGGCGTTCGGTATTAGGTTTTGCAATGTTAGAATGGCCCACATTTGTACTTGAGCAATTGCATAGACAAGCAAAAGGTAATCCTATTATTGAAAATGCACACCGAGTTTTGCGCGGCCAAAAACCATTGACTGATGCAAAAACTAAAAAATTCATTGTCAAAAAGATTGGCGATGGTTCATTGGGTGCAAGAAAAGAAACTTTAATGGTAATTCAACACTTGCATAAACAAGGTATTTTTGATCCTTTGCGAGATGCTTTAATTGTACCCCAAAATATATCTGCCATTGGACAAATTGAACTTAACCAGCAACTAGTTAATTATTTTAATCCTGTTGTTAAAGGTGCTGACGGTGAAATACAAAATCCACGCATTGTCATAACAGCAGGTTATATTCATGCCGTGTTTGCAGCGGGTGATAAAGTTATGCTGTTAGCAAATGATAATACTAAAGCATTGACAAATGGTATGATTGGCATTGTAGAATCGATTGTTCCAAATGCCAACTTTCGTGGTGAGGCTATTGGCAACAATGTAAAATTAACTTACGACGATTCTGATTTTGATTTAACAGATTTAGCAGATGAATTATTAGAATATGCCAAAGATGATAAAGATGATGAAGATGAAAGCGAACGTGCTGCAAGCCATATTATGACAGTAGCATTTCAAAACCGCGATGAAGAAGTGGTATTTGAGACAGCAGGTGCATTTAAAAAGATTACTCATGCATACGCTTTTACTTGTCATAAGGCGCAAGGCGGCGAATATCCAAATGTAGTCATTTTAGTACACTCTGCCAATTTGCGAATGCTCACAAGAGAATGGCTGTATACAGCCATCACTCGGGCGCAAGAGCGAGTGATTCTACTTTGCAATAATCGCGGTTTAACTCATGCCGTTAACAGTCAAAAAATCAAAGGTAAAACCATTGCTGAAAAAGCAGAACAATTTTTAAAGTTGCAAGACCAAACAGATACTAAGTTGCCAACATTACCACAAGCTGAGGAAATTCGACATGCCAAACTTAATATTGCGTAACCAACATATTCCAAAATGGCTTTTTATTCTACTTTTTATTCCTGTATGCATGTTAGTTGCTACATTAATTACATTTGCATTACAATTTTTTCTTGATCTTACACCTGACCAAGTTGATTGGACAATATATGTAGCTTTTATCACTTGTGTTTGTGGATTAATTTATTGTACAAATTAATTATGGAAACTGAAATTTCAACATTAGGTGTGTTTGTAATTTTATTTACTTCTTTAATTGCGGCGTTACTCACATGTCCTTTATTGTCAAAAACTTGGCATGTATTAATTACTTATTGTATTTATTATGTATTACAAGTATTACTATTTTTCTAATGTTTAATTACAAATGGCATACTATCGCTTGTACGGAATGCAAAGAAGTAATTGCCTTTTCATTTGAACCAATCCAATTGCAAACTACCATTGAATTTCGTTGCTATCTTTGTGCGCGAGCATATGCCCAAGTTGCAACTTGGTTGATGCCAGTTGGCAATGGTTTATCAACTAATCCATTGTACGGTGTGGCCAAAATTGGCAATAGGCAAACATCATATGCAGCATTTGAAAAACCTTGGTTGAGATTACTTGCCAAATTAGAAAAATATCAAATTGCCAAAGCATATAATAAATCACATGCCAGTAAATAACTACTTGACATTCTGTGATTTTTATGTTACTCTGCATGTATAATTTTATGCCAGATTAAAACTTCTACCCGTTTGGACATTTTATAAATGAGTACCGTTACAAAATCACAAGCTAAATTAATGATTATTAATTTTCTTCGCAGTACGCGTGAAGATTCAGAGTTTAAATTTAAATTGCGTGGCGATACTGAAGAAGCAAACAAATTTATACATCGAATGCGAGTTGAGTTATCACGTATGCGTGATGTAGTTAAAGATTCAGGTCGTGTGCCAAAAGAATTTAAAATGATTGTAGAAGGTATTGAATTTTTGGCTGCAACTAATACTTCAATTGTCACATTAAAAAAACAAGAAGGTAAAGTTGAAGCAATCGCAGAAGAAATAAACGAAATTTTTGAAGACATTGCAGGTGGGGCTGTTTTAAAATCATGAAACTTAATATCAGAAAACCAACACCAGTTAAAATACCAACAGATGATACAGGTCAACTTCTTGAACCTGTTGTAGTTCCTGTTTCACAGCCTGAATCAAAAATAAAAATAGTTCATTTTGATGCTGCGTCTAGCAGATTTACAAAGAAAACCACAACACGAAAAGAAAGAAAACAAAAAAGAAAACAGCGGGGCAAAGCGAGAAAAAAATGACAAATTTACTTGGCAAACCACAACCTACAACTTCATTGCAGGAGAAACAAAGTGAATTCAAATTCAAAGCCCCAACATTGCGAACGCAATCAAAAGTTGCCATTCCAGAAGTTATCGATAAACCAAATACAACAACTCCGAAGTCAATTATTACTACGAGAAATGGGGTTAAAACAACAACAAATAAAAAGAATGCAAACAATCTTCTCGTCGGGAAACCTAAAATCGGGCTCTTGGATAAAACTAAATCTTCGACACCAATACCTAAAATGTCAACTGACAAATATGAAGTTGTTATCGATTCGATTTCTGAATTTTCTGAAGCGGCTGGTAACAAATTTGAAGAGCAAATAACAATGTTACAGCAAGCTATCGATGGCACTGGTGAATTAAAAGACCAGATGACAAACATTTTAATGTTTCTTGATGACAATCCACAATATAAAGAAAACGTGTCGCCAAAAGATGTTGCTGTGTTTGTTGCTGCCTGTCGTAAAGTTGCAGGCATTACAGTGCAAGAAAAAACCACACGCAAAACAACAAAAACAAAATCAACTGCTGAAGTTGAAGAAGTAATTTCCGACTTGGCAGATTTGAGTTTCGAATTGTGAAAGGACTTACTTATTTTGAATGGTGGGGCTTTTCAATTAATGAAGGGACATTTCCAAATATTCATATAAGTTGGGGTGATAAGTATACGTTTATTTATATTTGTTTGACGTCCAAATTACGTTGGGCAAAGAATTTTAACCACAATCCGTTTATAGTTGAGAAAAAATAGAATGGCAATTACACATTATGGTTTGTTTCGCGAATCAGCTCCTGGTTCTCCTATGATTAAAACAATCGATCTTTTTCGTCAACAAAATGGATTAACAGATTCATGGGGTGAAAGTTGGGAGCCAATTGAAGATGCAGCATCAATTGGTGGCGCACGTCGTATATTTGCGAAAAACAAACAAATAAAATTATCTTTCATTTACGACGACGAAGAATAATGCTATTTGAATACTCAACTGGAGAATATACCGACCTTGAATTTGGTAAAGTTGTTCGTGGTATTCGGCATATGAATGAACGACCTTTAAATTGTTACATTTCACCAATTGAATTAGAAAAACATGCGTATTATATACATCAGCTTGCAGCTTATTTACGTTCTATTCAAAATGCGCTTAAAATCAGTGGAAGAATTATAATCAAATGAAATCTTCTTACAGTAAAGTATCTGAACAATTACTAGAAATAAAATGCGATACGTGCAAAGGCTCAGGTAAATGTGATGATGCAGAACCAGGTGATATTTATTTTAGCACTTGGGTTTGTAAAAGTTGTAATGGAAATGGTTTTAAACATTCAGTAGAATTTACTTTGGTAGAAAATGAACGCGGATGAAATCAATTACAAAAACATTTCCTTTTCCCGAATTAACCACATTTGAATGGTCGCACAGTTCGCGTTCGACATTTCGTTCATGCCCTCGAAAACTTGAGTTTAGAAAAATTTATAATAATGCTCGTAGAATAGAAGGTTTGGCAACAGGTGCTGGTACAGCATTGCATCATGGTGTTCAAAACTGGTTGCAATTTAAAGACTTTGAACAGGCTGTATGGGAAATGATCCAACGCTATCCAATTAAATACCAGAAATCATGGTCAGATGCAAACAGTTTGGCAGGTTGTTATCAAACATTAGTATCCATGATGAATTGGGAAAAATTAGATCAATATGAACTTGCCACTTTTCAAAAGCCAGATGGCACAGTAGTTCCTGGTGTTGAAGTGGCATTCATTTTACGCATTAGTAAATATCCTTTCTACCCTGACGGTCGAACAATTCGAGTTGACTATCTAGGTTATATTGATCTAGTTTTACACGACAAAATGGAAAATGAATATATTGTTTGTGATGTCAAAACAACTACAAGAGACACAGACAAAGCTGTTGAATTTCGTTTTGATGACCAATGTTTGCCATACGGTTTGGTATTGGAAGCGATACTTGGGCGTGATGTAAACAAAGGTTTTGAAGTTGATTATTGGTCTGCAAAAATTAGTCATGAAGAACCGAAGAATGCCATGTATGCATTTAATAAAACACAAACTGATTTGCAAGATTGGATGCAAGGATACTTGTTTGATCTTGATGCAGTTCGACGTTATTATAATCTTGGTTGGTTTGCTCGGAACGGCAACAGTTGTATGTCGTGGAATAAACCTTGTGTGTTTTTTGATTTTTGTGAAACACGTAATCCAAAGACAATTGAAATCATGTTGAAACAAGATGAAGTAAATCAAAAAGAATTTGTTCGCGAAGAACCGTGGATTATTGTTGAATTAGATTATGAGGATGGAATGTAAATGATTAATTGGATTAAAATATTATACTATTACTTCAATGAGTGGCGGTATGGCAAACATTATGGTTGTCGTAGATGTCATCATTCTGCTTCAGATCATGGCAGTTCTTATTTACCTAAGAAATGTACTAAATGTTTTTGTCCTGCATACTGCATAAGTAAAGATGATTATAGTTGATAAAAATGGAGTTAAAATTTACAACAAGATGAAATTATATTCATCTTTGTTTGGCAAAGCAGGTGTAGAAATGAGATGCTTTGGCTATCGAGAAACAGATAAAAAAATTATTCTCGGTCAAGATAGAGTTGGGGAACAACCAATTTATTTAACTCAAGAACAACTGTTGGCGTCTAAATGGGTAGTCAATGTTAGAAATAAAGTTGGTAGCCACGATGCCAATTGGTAAAACATATACGTTAAGTGAAAAGTTGTGTATCGAAATACTTAATGTTTTAAAAGATATGGACGGCTCTATATACACAGAAAATGAAGTATTAAAAACAATCGACAACCTTAATTCTGAAATAAATAAACAAGTTGAAAGAAAAAATGACATTCACAATCAATCCTAATCCCCCATTTTTTCTAGGCTATATGCAACCGAAGGGTTATCTTGATTCTAGTCGAGAAGCACATGCACTTTGGAATTATTATTTGTGTGCTCGAAATGCATATGAAACTCACATAAAGAATGTAATTGTATTTGAAGGAGAAAAAGATCCAAAAGTAAATTTTCAACAACTGTTTACATCAATAGCTGAAATGTATGGTGTTCAACCTGAAGCAATGGCAAAGTGTTGGGATATGATAGATGCACAATGCTTGGCTATTGATTTGCCAAAGTTGCCAAATAAAGAATACTATCGATTTAATAGAATAGAATTTATTACGAGACACTGACATGCAGATTACAATTAAAGGTAAAATTGGTGAAGGTAAATCAACGATCATGTTACGATTGGTTGAAATATTTCACAAATTGGGTTTTACTGTACATTACAGAGATGTAAATTGGAAAAATTATACTACAAAACATCCCAAATTATATAAACATAAAGGCATTTATAAAATTAAGGAACTTTTTATTCATGTGGAGGAAGAAAATTAAATGCAATTAGATAATCGATTACAAGAAGATGATATGCTATTACGCATTCTTGTGTATGGTAGCGCGCACACAAAGAAAACTTGGTGGGCTGGCAAAGCTGCCGAATCAGGCTATAATGTGTTATTGCTAGATGGCGATAACAATTGGCATATACTACGACAAATTAAACCTGCTGCACAAAAGCGTATTCAAGTTATTGGTATGTCTGACAATAGAGGTCGGCCGATTTTTGCAACTGCATTGGCAAGACTATTAAAAGACGGCAAATTAATTTGGGATGAGAAAGAAAAAAAATCAACAAAACTAAATCCAAATGCTAATTGCATTAGTATTGATTTAAATTTACTAAATGAAAATTGTGTTGTCGTTTTAGATTCATGGACAGCATTTTGTACCTCCCTCATGTTACAATATGCAAAAGAAAACATGATTGACTTGTCTGTTGCTGAAGAAGATACAGAAGACAAATGGGGTTTCTATCGTTGGGGTGGTGCAATTGCGTCATGGGCTGCAACTCAATTATGCGCGCTTCCTTGCCATTTAATTGTTGTTGCTCATGCAGATGAATATGGTAAACGTGGTAAAGATAGTCGAGGCAAGAGTATTGTCGTATCTACTAAACGCCAAATCAAATCTACTTCTGGCCCTCATGCAATGTTGTTGCCATCTAAATTTCCCAATATGCCTTACTTCTATCAAAAAGGTACGGCTTCAAAAATTAGTACCAAAGGAACTGAAGAAGCAGATGGTGGTTGTGCGTTATTTGAACCTAAAGAATACGGTTGGGATGAGTTACAATTTAAAGATTTTGTAAAAGCAACAGGATTATCGTTGCCAAAAGATAATCCATTAATTAATTATAGTTTGCCAACAGTTAGTACAACAAGCAAAAAAATAACTGGAATTAAATTAGGCAGTAGTCCTGCTAAACCAAATTTAGTTAAGCCGGTATCCAAACCGACAGCTAAAATCATACTTGGCAAACAAACTGCCAAGTAACTTTCAACAACTCAAATTTTTGAGGATTTAAACTTATGGGTAATTTAACTGTTAAACAACAAAACGAAGCAGGTGAAACTATCGAAACAGAAGTCAGTTTAGCTGATCTTGCTGGCATCGATATGAATAATGTCGATGCATTTGAAGGGGGATTTGAACCAACACCAAAAGGTGTGTTCCGTTTTGAATGCAAAGATGCTGGCCTTGATATTGTCGAGACAAAAAATGGTGATTCTGCTACCATTTATTTCGACTGTGAAGTTCAGGAGGTTTATGCACTACTTGATGATTCGGAAGACCCAGAAAAATTGATGGGTTTAAATCATCGTGAAAGCATTTTTGTTTCTGACTTAGCAAAATCTGTTGGACAAGCTAAAGCCATTATGCAGAACGCTGGCTTCAGCGGCAGTGGCACACTGGAACAAATGCAAGATGCATTCTGTGGTCATCAATTTATTGCACCGATTAAACATCGCAAAGATAAAAATGATACCGATCGCGTATACGCCAATCTTGTCGTGAAGAAAATTACTCCAGTGCCACAAGATGCAGAAGGTGCTGATCCAATAGTAGAACCATCTGGTACTGTCAAACCAGGCTTAGTAGTCGGCGGCTAAACTTCAAGTTTGTAATATCACACGCGGCAAGTTCGTTGTAATTTGCCGCGTATTTTAGTTGCTAATTTTAATAAAAAAAAATGAGTGCTCCTAAAACAATTATTGTTCATTGTCGTTGTAATGAATGTGATACATGCAATCATCTTGTAGCAAGTCGAGATGAAACTTTGACACAGACTAGTATAGATGAAGGTATGCATCTAAATTTTGCTAGTATGAAATTTATATCATTGCCAATTGAAATTTTACACACGTTTTCAAGCCTGTTACCTTTAACTTGTGAAGGCTGCGGCAAAGAAATACCTATTAGTATTGATATTAATACGCCAACTATACATTAAAGATGAAAGTTCTCTGGCTAGAGTCCCCAAATTTTTCAAACGCTTTGCGAAAGGTAGCACAAGGTTATCTACGCAATCGTGATTTTAATTTGTATGATTTTCAATTTGCCTGCCTCACTGAAGGTTGTTTGGTGAAGGAAACAAAAACACGTTGGGTTGCTGATGGCAATAAGGAATCTACATTTAGAAAACAAGTTAAACAATTGACTCCAGATTTTATTGTTTGTAATGACAAAGCAGCACTGAATTATATTACTGGAAAATATACTTCATTAGCCAAATGTCGTGGCAGCATATACAATTACGAAAATATTCCTGTTCTCGTAATTGATGATATACATAATACAAAGCGCACAATACTTGGTGGTTGGGTTTTGTTGCAAGACTTGGGTAAATTGAAACGCTGGTTGGCAGGAAAGTTGAGAGAAGAACCCAAGTTTGAATACACAGTTTGTCATTCCATTTCTGATATTGAAAATATTATTCAACTGCTCGATGTTACATCAGCAATCTCGGTTGATATTGAAACAACAGGTACAACTATTTCATCTATTCAATATACATTGATGTGGCATACTGGTACACCTGCTGGGTATGCATTACATACTTGGAATATACCATTCATTAATCCACTTAAACCAAATGGTTGTCATTGGGAAACTGAAAATGAAGAAATTATTATTTGGTCACTCATTCGAAAAATTAACGCATGTAATGCCATCAAAGTATTGCAAAACGGCAGTTATGATTCTGCCTATTTTCTTAAATATCGTGTACCTTTACGTAACTACATATGTGACACACTACACGCTTGGCATAGTGTATGGGTCGAGTCACCAAAACGTTTGGATTTCATTGCCTCGATTGCACTTGATAAATATTGCTATTGGAAAGATGAAGGGAAAGTTGAAGATAAAAAAGAAGATATGAAAGGTGGAAAGATTCCTAAGACTAAAGCGGGTATGGCATCGTACTGGTTGTATGGTGCATTAGATACGCACAATACTATGTTGTGTTTCCGTTTTATTCTTGCTGTCATGGTAGAGAAGAAACTTGATTGGGCTATTGAAAATTATAAACAAGAAATGCGACAGCAATTCGGCCCTGCTTTGGCTATGACAATGCGTGGTACTAGATGCAATAAGAAATTACAAGTAAAGTTTGCAATGGAACTACAAGAAAAATCAGACCAAGCTCGTATTGATTTGCAAGTTGCAATGGGCGATCCTAATTTTAATCCTAATTCTCCACCTCAATTGCAAGAAGCAATTTATAAAATCTTGCAAGTCAAACCTTATGGCCGTGGCAAACAAAGAACAAGCACAGATGAGAAAGTTTTGAAGATGATTAAAGAACAAAACTTTTTTATTAATTGGTTTGTAGAAAAAATTTGGGAGTGTAAAAAGCCTGCAAATAATGTAAGCAAGTATGGTTCAGGTGTTACACTTGGCAATAGATTCATGACTAAGATGTGTGCTGGCGTTACAGATACAGGCAGGTATGCATCGAAAGGCCACGACTTTTGGGTTGGCACAAATATACAAAATGTACCATATTCAATGCGGCCAATGTTAGAAGCTGATGAAGGTTATGTTCTATTTGACATTGACTATTCACAATCTGATGCATACTTTACTGCATTTGAATCTAGCGATGAAAAATTTATAGCCACAATGTTAAATGAAAAAGATACACATTGTTTACATGCGGAATTCTTTTTTAAAAAACCATATGCTGAATTGTACGCAGCACATAAGAATAAAGAAGATTGGGTAAGTCATAATGTAACAGGTGTAAGATCGATTACAAAGCGTGTTGTATATGGTGCAAATTATTTAATGGAAGGTGCAACATTACTGCTCACAATGACACGTGAACCAATGAAAGCTGCCGCCAAATTTTTGGGCATCCCTAATTCAGAAAAATTAAATGACAAACAATTAATTAAACTCGGTGATGCATTTTTAAAAAAATATTTTACAATGTATCCTCGACTAAAGGAGTGGCTATTCGATGAAGCTATACCAAAAGCAATTACTTCAGGCAATCTCGCAACATGCGCGTTTAGCCGAACTAGAATCTTCTTTGGCAACCTCCATGATGGCAAGACGCAGCGGGAGTTCGCGGCTTTTTTTGGCCAGGGTGGTACGGCTGGTAATATCAACAAAGCACTCGATAATATATACTACGGAATTAAACAAAACGAAATTGGCAAATATACTAATGACATTACAGAAGCAAAACTTCTTAGAAACTTGGAAGATGCAGGAGTGCAACTTTTGTTTCAGGTTCACGATTCAATCATCGGACAAGTGCCTAGAGAAAAACTTCATCTTATCAAAGTCGTTCAAACAGCTATGGCAAATCTTGTACAAATAAATAGTCATACATTTCAAGTCCCAACTGAAGCTAGTATTGGGCTGGGCTGGGGCAAACGCATGATGGAATATTATGATGGCATTACACTTACACAAGTTGAAAAACATGATCATATATGGTGGGAGAAATTAAATGGTTGACTTTTGTAAACAGTGTAGTATTGAGATGTTTGGAGAGGACTTTGATGACTTAAAAGGATTAGGTGACGGTTCAAAATTAGAACCTGATTATGGTTGGGTTGCTTTATGCGAAGGATGTGGGCCAATTATTGTTAATGATGAAGGCAAATGTGTTGTTATTGCTGACAATGATTGTTTAAAAAAACACGGTGAAAATCAAAATGAAACCAATTAATTTTACACACAGCAATACTAAATTTGCTGAGCATCAAGATGAGTATTTAACATTGCCTGCTCATATAGATGATAACTCTGCTCATGGTCGTGTCACAACTTGTTGGCAACTGACTTGGAAAGAGCGTATTGTTTTATTTTGGGAAGGCAAACTGTGGCTGCAACAATTAACATTTCATGAACGTTTGCAGCCACAGTTGCCACGGATTGATAGTCCTTTTATTAAATGAGTCCCCAAATTAAAATAGCAGGCTCAATTATCGTGGTTATGCTTTTACTTATAATCATATTAATGATTAAGTGCAATTATATTCAGTATGGATTTGGTAATATACATTATGAGCCACCACCTAAAGTATGGCGCTGGAATGAAATTACTCAAGCCAAAGGAAAAAGAGTAAACTAAATTTAAAACAATGGATGAAGCTATATAATTATGAATTTTAAACACCGATTCAAATATTGGTTACTTGTATTTAAAGACTATCCTGCTTTAGTAAATCGTTGTGCCAAAATTGAACAACGATTATATGATTGTTACCAAGGTAAACGACATTTGCCAACTAAAAAAGATTGTTGGCAAATGTATAGAATCTTAGGAACAGGAAGTGATAAGTGACAGATGAAATTCTAGAATTAGACGACGAGATGCCGTTTGGTAAGTATAAAGGTTGGGAACTTATAAATATTCTTGACGAAGATGAAGATTATCTTCGTTGGTTTATGGCTAATGTAACAGACGTAAGTTTGGATTCCATGATTCAAGATGCATTAGCAAATGAGGCTTTAAGGCAGGAACTTATAGCTGGTAATTATTAATCAATAAAGGTAATTTGAAATGGCACGAATAAAATTAAGTAGAACGCAACGTGACTTTACAGCAGCATTAACAAAGTTACTAACATGGGCGCATAGACGAGGGTATGAATTTACTTTCGGTGATGCATTTGCAAAGACAGGTCATTCTAAAAACAGTTTTCATTACAAACGATTGGCTGTTGATCTTAATCTTTTCATTGACGATATGTATCAAAAAGATACCAGTACTCATGAAGCTATTGGCATGAAATGGGAGAAACTTGGTGGTACATGGGGTGGCCGCTTCAGCAAAAAAGATGGCAACCATTATAGTTGGGGAGAATCTCGTGATTGAGTTCTTCGAATTATATTGGCAATACATTATTGTACCAATAATCTATTTGGCTGTTGCTTTTTTTATAACAGTCAAAGTTGCTGAACGCGCAATGGAAACACGGTTTGAAAAATTGGTACTTTACTTTGTCGTCTATCCATTCGTTCTTTTTGACTGGGCAGTTAATCAAACGGTAATGGTTGTAGTCTGTTTTGAATTGGCAGATGATAAAACAGAAATTGTAACTGCGCGAATGAAAAGATATTTACGCGCTTATGAATTTGTTAAGCCTTATCGATTCATTGATTGGTGGCGTTATTACGTTGCTATTACTATGTGTTGGATAGCCAACAAAATTGCAAAGGGGCATTGTTAAAATGACACTTGCCAAAATAGCTTTATTGGTTGGTATGACACCTGTACTTGTGGGTGGCAGCGCATATGTTGCCACCCTTGCAGGTGATTTACGTTGGTTGCCAATCAGTTCTTACCAAACGGAAAAACTTTATGACTTACAAGATGAAGCATCTGATCTTGAAGCTAAAGAAAAATATGAAGGAACATTAACCCAACGAGAAGCAGAACGACTTAAGCGTTTAAAATTACGCATTGATCGATTACAACAGGAGATAAACTGATGGGTTGGTTTACAAAAGCAGTTGGATTTTTAGCAGGTAGTGGTGGTTCAGGATCAGACAATGTTATGAAAGTTGCCAGCGGTATTGGCAGTTGGATTGACAACAACAAATACACGGATCAAGAAAAAGCTATAGATACGCTTAAGATTATAGGTCACTTTGACAAGTTCATGGAGAATACTGTGAATGAAAACTCAGAGAAATCTAAAACGCGTAGAGATGTGGCGATATTAGTAATTCGTGCAGAGTTAGGTTTCTTGTTGGCGTCGGCATTGGCTTGGCCTATTTCAATAGAGTATTCTAAATTTCTGTTGGGGTTGGCAAGTGAAACATCACCGTGGGGTTTGTTAACTTTGGGTGTTGGCGCATTCTTTTTTGGCACCCATTTATTGAGAGCTAAAAATGGCGCAATGTAGTAGTGTAAACTGTAACTGGAGATTTAAACATGAGTACATTTGCGTACGACAAATTACAAAAACTATGTGCAGAGCCACGCTTTCACGGTAATGGTTTTATACAACTTTATCTTAGTGAAAGAAAACGATTACACATTTGGTCGCCTAATCTACCGCCTATTCGCAGTCATAATGCACGCATCCACGACCACAGATATGATATGATAAGTGAAATATTATGGGGAAAATTACAACATACTACATTTGATGTTTGTATTATGTCTACAGGTAATTATGATATGATACAATTAGATGGAGCTTCTGAAGTACGTCATAAACCTGGACACATTTTGCTTGACAAATATAGTCGAGAAATTAAACATCAATACTGCTTTGCCAAAGGCAGTAGCTACAGTTTCAATCGTCATTTATTTCATGACAGTGCAGCAGATACTTTTACTGTTACAATTATGACTAAAGGCGCAGAAAATTCTGATAGTTTTGCACGTATTATTGTGCCAACAGGAACTAAACAACCTACACATGCATTCGCCCCCGAATATCAACCAACACAAAAACTACTTTGGCAAGAAATAGAATTTGCTTGTCAACGTTGTGGTTTTGACATACTGAGACATATAAGATAATTAATCGGAAACAATTAAATGGGCGGTTCAGATGCTTGGGTTGACAATGAATTTTTACGAACATATTTGCAGTACGTAGATCAAACAGAGTCACCTAAATTAATGCACGTATGGTCTGCAATCTCGGCCGCGTCTGCTTGCATGGGAAAGCATGTAGCATTGCCTTTTGGCATTGGCGATATTACACCTAACATTTTTGTATTACTCGTAGGGCCACCGGGAACAAGGAAGTCAAAAGCTATTGACTATGCAAGTAGTTTAATCAAGTCATCAACTGGAGTTCGTTTTGCACCTGATGATACAGGAGGACAACGACAAGGATTGATCTCAGCAATTGAAGGTGATATGCAATTAGATGATGCAGAACAAGAATTAGAGCTTATGTCAAATGCTATATCTATTAATAGTTTAACTGACATTGGCAATATACGTGTGAATACTACCAACAGTAGTGACACGCATCATATCTTTGCGTGTGCTTCTGAATTTGGTACATTCATGGGCGAAGGCAACGTGAATATGACACGCTTTTTAAACAAAGTTTGGGACGGTGAAGATTACAATTACAAATTAAAAAATACACAAAAGGTTTTGAAAGACCCATTGATGACAATTATTGGTGGAACAACTGCAACTGACATTGCAAGGATATTACCAAATGAATCTATCGGCCAAGGTTTTATGTCTCGTTGGATTCTAGTTTTTGTGGCACAAAAAGCAAAGAAAGTTTCACGTCCAAAATTAGATACAGCTTTAGCTGAATGGTTAAAGGAACGATACGCGTGGTTGCATTATGAAATGCATGGTTTAATGAATGAAACAGAAGAAGCAGCAGAAAGATTAAATTCAATTTATGAAAAAGAAACTGTTGATTTACAGGATTCAAGATTTTTATATTATGCAGAAAGACGTCATACACATTTGCAAAAACTATGTATGATTGTAACAGCATTAAGACAATCGTATACAATTGAAGTTGATGATGTAGAACAAGCCCATCTATTATTAACAACGACAGAAGAATTTATGCCTGAAGCATTAGGCGAGTTTGGTCTATCTCCAATTGGAGCGGCCAAACAAAAGATGCTAGAATTTTTACAGCACACACATGAACCTATTTCCACTTCTATACTTTGGACTGTAATGCAACGCGATATGAAGTTGACCGATTTTCGTAGTGCAATTGCCGATCTAATTAATGCAGACAAAATACAAGAAGTGACAACGAATGCTGGACAGGCATTCATTTATAAATCTGAACTGCAAGAAGCATTAGCTTTGCTTGATGACGGTGAAGGTGAATTATTAGTATGATGGAAGGTACTTATATTAAAGGCCCCTATGGATATCCTTTGCGGGTATATAAAATCACAAATTGGAGAATAAAAATGACTAAACAAACAGTTGATAAAACATTAACTGCGAGAGATAAAACGCATGGTAATTTTAGACAACAAGCTATGACGGCACAGTATTTAAAAGATTTTCTGCATGGCATTGACGGTTGGAAACATTTGACTCCCGATCAACGTGAATCATTAGAAACAATTTTAACCAAAATTTCACGTATACTTCATGGTGATCCAAACCATGCTGATTCGTGGCACGACATTGCAGGATATGCCCGATTAATTGAACGACGTTTAAGTGGAGAATAGAACTAGTGGAAAATAAAATTGAAGAACAAGATGTAATCGATGTGTCACTTGATATTGAAACATTGGCGCTTGATTCAAAGGCAATGGTTATCTCTATTGGTGCATGTACACATGACAGCGAGTTTCATTGCTATTTGGATTTTGCAAGTCAATTTGCTCTTAAGCGTTCATTCAATGGAGATACATTCAGTTGGCACTTAAAAAATCATGCTGCTTTATTTATATTCCAATTGCAAAAAATGAGTACAGAAGGTTTACCTGCTAATGAAGCATTAATAAAATTGGGCAATTGGTTTTCAATTGATGTTTGTGGAGGTGCAACTCCGGCTACTCAAGTATGGATGAACTCACCTTCATTTGACAGTGTAATTTTAAAAAGCTTGTCACAAAAAGTAGGCGCTGTATTACAAGTACATACTACATTGCCTTGGTTATATAAGGAAGAACGAGATTTACGTACATTAAAAGCTATGGCAAAAGCACGCAACCTTACAGAGTACGAACTCTTGCCGCCACCACCTAACAATGTCCATGATGCATTAGTTGATGCTAAATATCAGCTAGAAATCATATCCCGTTGTAAGACAATACTTAACTGTTAATTGGAGAAATATTATGAGTAGTACAGAAAATGAAATTGATATTGAATTGGCACAAGAAAGATTAGATACAGTTCTTGACGGCCTTTATTCAGCAACCGCTGCTATTGTGGGTTTGCAAGCAGCAACTATTGCATCAGTAGCTGAAGCTGATGCAATCCGAGATGTATTAATCAAGGCTGAACTTTGTACGGAAGCTGAGTTGTTAAATCAAACCGCAGATAATATTGTGGATCGCATGGATCGTATGATTGACGATGGCATTCTTGATGATCAGGCTTTGGATTTTCAAAATGCAGAGGAAGATGATGCACTCGAAGAAGTTTAATTGTTTGTGATATTTAAAAAAGAATGGGGTCGAGACTGCCGTTTAGTCTCGACCCCCAATGTGTCTGCCCTGGAGAACCAACAAACACAAAGCCTGGTATGATTTAATAATTCAAATCGTCACCAGCAACGCGAAGCAATCTTGCAGCCCCACCTTGCGCATCTGATTTACCAATCAATTCTAGTAATAACCTTGACGACTTCTCAAATGAAGCAGATAATATTTGTTCTTTCAAAAAACGTTTGAAATTTGTAGGAGAGCCTCCAGCTTTGTAATAGTCCATCAACCCTTCTTCAATCATTTCACCATCAAGATCACCTGCACGCATAGCTGTCCGAAATTGTTTTGCCAACCGATCAATATGACCTTTTTTAATCTGTCGTTGCACACGATTGCGTTGTAGTTCCCGCGCTTTCTGGGCTTCTCGTGTTGATTTCATTTCAACCAAACGAGGAATTATATTTTCAAATGTACGGATTTCATTTTCAATTGTCGCACCATGACGATCGACAGATGTATTTTGTATTACTTGAAACACATTCTTTAGAAATCCATTAACAGAATACACAGACATAATTTCACTGATGGTATCCGGATCAAGTCCTTGTTGGCGCATAGATGATATTAATTGAACTACACCTTTACCAAGTGTATTCATCACATTGAAACCTGGGACAGCAGTTCCCAATGATTCACCAGAAAAAATTGCTGGCATAGTAACGTCACCACGAGATGGGAAATCAATACCTGTAGCTGATGATAATGTTCCGTACATAAACCAATCAGTAAATGAGCGTCCATACATTGCATCTAATGCGTCAACTGCATTGCCCGTGCCATCATATGTTGTTGTAAAAGTTTCAACAAATTGTTGCACACCTGGAATAGAGTTGGCACCGAATAACATCTGTTGCATTGAAGCCTGCCAAAATGTCGCACCAATTCGACCAGCTTCTACATCACCAAATACACGCTGCAACCAATTCATTGCCCATGTCGTAAATAAACCCAATGGCATACCTGCTGCACCTTGAAACATTTGTGCCCGATTTGTTGGTCGAAAATCTGCGATGATTTTATTCGCATGTGTATGAGCATATAACAAAGCAGCTTCTTCACTAAGTTCAAGCATATCTCTGCCGATACGAAAAGACATACCAAATGCCATATCACGTGACATTCGTTCTGACCAATCAGTTGGTGTAGATAAAGTGTCAATTACTTTAGTAAAATTTCTACCTGTCCAACCTTTTTTAGAAGATGTCCAAAGGTTTAGTCGTTCTGCAACATCATGTGTGATATAACCACGATCGGCAGCTATCTTTCTAAGACGTGCTGTGTCAGGATGGAAAAAATATTCCATCCCTTTAGCCACTAAACGTGTTGTATTAGGCATTACAAAATTGTCATCAACAGGTGAGCCAACAGCAGCAGTACGTTTCAACCACATATCGCGCGTTTCGTCAGCACTACGTCGCATTGCAGAAACAACTGACGGCGTAACTGAAATTAAAGAAGCAAAGTTAACCATCACCATGCCAGTGTCAAGAATTCGCAGAACCATATCAGTTGTAAACTGAGCTAATTTTGCACTAGCTCCACGTAGAGTTGGGGGTACTCGCACATTCTCATTGGCTTCAAGCATATCAACTGCGGATTTAAATGGATTGTAAGCACCTAATTTCTGATTAAGTGCATTAAATTCGGGTTCCAATGACGCGGCAGTTGGCTTCTTTACAGCGTGAAGTTTATCCCACATAGAACGAAAGACATCATCAGCAACAGATTCAACAGCGTAAAAAGTTTTGCCAATTATACCAGCAGGTGATAATGCAGAACGACCTAATACAATTCGTTCATACTGTTGATGAACTTGTGATTTTGTTTGTCGTGCAGTTTCATCGCCAAGTGTATCTGCAAGAATATGCGAACGTGTATAATTTAATTCCGATTCAAAGAAAGTTGCAAACGTGTTGCGTGTGAGCATTTCATAATTACGTTGCTGCTGCTCAAGAATTGATTCTAAAGGACGTTTGCCAAATTCAACTGTTTGTGTTCCTAATTTACCTTTAGCTGCACCAGTTTGTAATTCTGAAAACCCAAAGTTTTTTGGGTTTTGCCAAAGATCACCGAACGTTTCATGGTATTTACGAACTGTACTTTCATCCGCAACAATTCGAGTAATACCATCTTTGGCGGACGCTTCAATTTCTTTGTTCGCAACACGAAGTGACTCAGCTTTTGTCGGCCTATTAACAAGTGATTGCACATGTCCAGTTGCGTCAGCAAGATAAACAGTGTGACCTTTTGTTAAATCTTGAACTGGAATATACCATGGTTTTTTATTGATTGGTGTAAGACCTTTTTGTCTACGATCAAAATTAAGTTCAGCGAGAAATTTATGACTAATATCTTGCTGTGCTTCCATAGCTTCCATAGCTAAATCATCAACAGCAACTGGAGTTGGAATTTCACCGCTACCTTGTTTTACACTAGCTCGAACAGGCATGAATACATCAACACCACCTTCAGCTACATCTGCAAAGTCAAGACCAAACAACTCTTTATATTGCTTTGCATTAAATACGTCATCAGGATCAAGAACAAATCCCCATAAACCATCATCTAATTTTTTTGGTTCCGGCAGTAATCGCCAACCATGACGTAATGAACTGACTGCAATATTAAACGTGTCTAAACTTGCAGCATTATCTGCGGTAAATAAACGATTAAATGTTTTTGTATATGCACCATCTGGGCCAGCAAAAATTTTCTTTGTCAACTGCAATGCAACTCTATCAGCAATATCTTTTAACCTATCCATTGCTTGTGCAGGTGAACCATCAATTAAGGTTTCTGATTGTTGACCGATAAAACCTTTGTTTTTCTGCGTTCCTTCAAAGATATAATCTGGACGTGATGCCAATTTAAGCATGTCAGGTCGAGAAAGCAACTCATCATAAAGAGCTTTATGAATTGGTGCAAATTGTTTATCTGGTGGCAATGCGCGCAACGCTTCAATCTCACCTTGCTGCCATAATTTATTTGCCATCATTTTAGTTGCCAATTCTTCTTGACCAATGCGCCCAATATAATCGTCGTTAACGATAAGAACAGTTGGTTTCAAATCAGGATTACGATTGTGCATTAATGATGTGCCGGTGACTTTCCAATCATTGATTAATTCTTCACCCATTTTTGCTTCATCCACATGACGTGCCATTGCAGCTTTGAACGTAGCTAAATCAGGAATGAGTGAATCTAGTTGACGTAATTCACCTCCAAGTTGTGGTATAAGTTCATCAAAGACAAGTGTTGTAGGATGTGAGCCACCAACTGTAGGATTTGGCCCATTATATCGAGCTACAATATCAAACTCTGAAAGTATTTGATCAGGGCCAAGTTTTAACATGCCAGTTTTTTGAGCTGCTTGTGCAATTTTTAGTTGTTGGCGTTCAATAAATTGTTTACCTAATAAACGCCATTTGATTTCATCAAGCGCAGCATTCTCTGATTTGCTACCACGAATAACTTTAACGACATTTTCATCGGGAAATTTTTGCATCAACTGGAAGGCAAAATTTAATTCCATTATGTTTGATTCGGTATGAATAAATACAGGTGTCATTACACCGGATTTAAAACTATCTAACGATTTTTGCATCAAACCCCAAGCATCTAGACGTTGATCTTTTGTTTGATCTTGTAATGCCAATTCAGTTTTTACACCAAATGATTGTTTATTTCGGTTTAGATTACCTTTGACAATGACTTCAGCCTCGTCACCTAAACCACCAACAATCATAATTATATCTTCAACAGGCGTATCACGTCTAATCATATTACCTCCATGACCAAACCCGCTGGCAATTTTAGGCGAAGCTGACATTGAAACAATATCATTTGTCGGAGTTAAAGTTTCCAATTTAGATTCACCACGCCACAATGGAATTGTACCAGTATTACTTGCAACTTCATGCAAACGTTGATGCATACCAGCATCTTTATATGCTTTTATGAGTTGACCAAGACGAGGATCATTTGTTTTTCCCCATTCACGAAGTGCTGAACGTGCAGATGAACCTGTCCAATTACGAACAGCTTCACGCAATTCTTCTGGCAAAGCTTCGAAAACAGCCTTGCCACGTTTACCGTCTCTGTAATGCCAATCAACTGACATATCGCGAACGACTAATTTCATATCTTTGACTTCTTTCGCAAGAGTTGCAGAACTTGTTGAAAGTACAGTTGTTAAATTAGCGCCCCCTAATATCTTAGTTTCTTTAGAGTCAGGCAATGAAGTTAATAATATTTTACCGTGTGCAGTTACGCCAATATCAGCACCATGTTTTGTCAGTTGATCTTTGCCAAATGTATAAATCGTTTCATCTGCATCGACTATTTTTTTAATTGCTTTTGATAATGCCGTTGGATCATCTAACAATGAAAAGTGTCGTTCAGCTAGTGGCGTAATTGAATGATCGACTTCTAAAACAATTGGATCTTGAATTTGTTGTATTTTTTGACGCTCAGCCATCAATTTATCAAATATAGCATTTCTTTCTGGCACTGGTAAATTAGGATCAATGGTATCCATTTCCAATTTCAATTTAGCCAGTTGTTTTTGAATTTTATCCGGAATTACAGTTTGACTATTTTCTGTCAATTGTTCAATTGAACGAACACTAACAGCCAAAGTTGGGTCTGCAACAGTTGCAGCGTGCATGTTTTGAATTTCACCAGCTTTTGGATCAAATTCAATTCTGCGTGTAATTCCTGGAAATGGGTTGTCTTTACCCATATGTAACAATTGCTCAACAAGCATTTCTGTATGAGCTGTTTTCATTTGTAAGCCTGACTTGTTTAAATCAGGATTACCTGTTGTTGCCATATCTTTTTGTGCCACATTTACTGACACTCCATGAAAAGCAGCTTCTGGCCCTCGTAAACCTGGTAATGATACAGACGACACGCCTGCTTCACCAAATGGATTTACAGTAGCTGCAAGTTGTTCACCCCACGCATTTTGTAAATGGCGTTTAATTGCAGTACCTGTAAAACGCCAAGCAAGACCAGACAATGCAAGATCAGGTACAAGATACATTGCAGTTATTGTTAAAGCTGACAAATCATCAGGAAAAAACATATCCGAATCATTATAGAATAATGCGATCGCTGCATTTGCTGCCATTCCTTCTTTAAACATATCAGCTGCTGCTGTACCTTTGAATGAACGTAAAGCTGCCGATAAAACATCGTCGCCATATTCGTCTAAAGACATCATTTTATTGTCGCGGAAAATTGCTGCCTCAATATCAATTTGATCGATAAAATCTTGGCGCGTTTTTCCAGATGACATAATATGTTTACTATATTTGGCACCAAGTTTTGTCTTATTAGCGGCACGACCAATAAATGAACCAATACGCATAAGTTTCATAGCACCAATAATTGGAATGATTGAAGAACCTATTTCACCAATTGTTTGAGCACCTTCACGATTTTCCCGATAAAATTGACCTAACGGTTGGTTTAAAGATTCAATATATTTAGTTACCGAATTTTCATCGAGCAATGATTCTGGCGTTAATGATTGTGCAATCGTATCAACGGCACCAATGGCAACTGAAGGTATACCTTTAATCAACAAATCCATCATGTCAGTATTGAAAACTTTTACTTGACGTTCACGTTCAGTTTCATCAGCGAATGTGCCAGCGCGAAATTCACTAGCATTATAAGGAATTGGGTTGTCAAATGTAGCCATCTTATTTTATTGTTGTTGATTTAAAAGTTGTTGCATGATGCCAGTTAATGAACGATCACCTTGTTCATCTTGCAAACTTTTTATTTGGTTTCTTATTGCACGTCGCTGTTCTTCATCAGCTGGCGTAACAGGACGTAATCCACCTTGATGTCCTAATGCTTCAAATTTAGTTTCAAGATCAAGTATTTGTCCTGAAACACCAACTTTATCCAATGGAACTGAGCTTGCAATATTTTGCATTCCTCTTTGAAACATAGTTTTTACTTTGTTGCGAAAAAGTAGGAAATTTAAACTTGCACCTTCTTTAGTTGTTGGCGTTGTTAATGCAGCTATTTCAGGATCATCGTAAATTGATCTTTTTTCTTCTGGATTACCAATAAAATCGCCCAATAAAAGACCTTTTATTTCATGAATTAGTGTTGATGTTTTTGGCAATGTACCAGCATCTTGTAATTGTTTTTCTTTTAATGCAATAGTAGCAAATAATACATTTGCAGGATCAAGAACTTTACCGTCTTTGCCTTTCATTGCTGTTATACTTGGATCAAGAGCAATTACACCAAGAATTGTTGATTTAAGCATTGCAACAGTTGCTGGTTCTGCTGGATGATTATTTATTACTTCACGAATAACACGATTCATTGTAATTTCATAAAAATCACTTAAAATGGCAACTTGGACTTTATTATCACCATTGACGTCTACTTCACCTAATGCATTTTGAAAAGTCAAATCGAAAAGATCAACGTCACTGATTCTAAGCGCCGTTACTTTGTCAACATCAATCTTACCTTCAGCATCAAATATCTTCCCTGCGGCAGCAATATCAGCATTAAATTTTGTGCCGAAAATAGCATACCCATCTCCCCAACCAGCGCCAAGTGCTGTGCTTAATGTACTTTCTGTACCAGTAATTACACTAGTTGCACCTTCAATCAATAATCCTCTTGCCCCAGGAATACTTTTTACATTGCCAAATTCAACCCAATGACTAGCAGCTTTTTTAGCCTCTTTATCTTCAACAAGAAGTTGTGCATCCTCTTTAGCTTTCTCTACAATTTTGTTACGCATTTCATGCGCTTGTTGATTGATTGCAAATTGAGAAAGACGTAATTGTTCACGCACTGTATCAGTGGTAGCTGGATCAACTATTGCTTGTTGTAACGATTGAGATTTAGTTTGTAAATCAAACATTACAGCTGCATCTTGTCTCATTTCTGCTGATACAGCATCAGGATTAAAACCTATTAGCATACCTTGTTCATCACGCGCAAAAACATTGACGCCCGCCCCTCCAGTACGACTAAGGACGCCAGCTATTTGTGCAAATGCTTGTCTAGCGCGCATTTGATTTTCAAGTAAGGTGCTTGTTAATTTAGCATCGATTGATGCTCTTTCTTTTTGTTGCACTTGAATTATTCTTGCCATTTGTGGATCAATATTAACACCTAAAGCTGGTGAGAATACTGGTTTTTGTGTTTCAATTGCTTGATTAACTACAGGTTCAGAAACTAATTCAGCATAAGTAGTAACATATTTTGCTAAAGCAGTTGCTTTTTCTAATTGAGTTTTACCTTTTGTTAATCGGGCTGTTTTTAATTCTGCTTCTGCCAAATTAAGAAGTTGTAATCGTTGACGAACCAAATCTTTAGGTATTTGTCCTTGTGGGTCATCTAATTCTGCCTGCAAATCAGGTCTCAACATTGTATCTAATTGTTGTGTAAACACCGCAGAGTGCACATTTATATTAGCCAATATAGCTTGATTGGCCGCTGTAAGATTTGTAATATTGGATGTTGTTAAAGATAGTTTTTGTATTGCAAATTGAATTCTATCTGTTGCTTCACCAAGATCAAAATTGTATCCCGCAGCAGTAGCTGCAAAACGACGTTTCACCGAGGATAATTCATTTTGTACAGCATTATGTCGTGCTGCCCATTCAGCCATTGATGGTGTATCACCAAACAAAGCTTTTAATTCATTAAAAGGATCAGCCGCAGCTTCCATAGCCTTTTGGCGAAGTTCATCAGATTGAATATTTAATTTATTTGCTTGAGTTGTAAACATTAAATCAGAATCACGTTTTCTTTTTCGTGTATCTTTTACTGTGGCATTTACACCTTCTAAAATTGTTGATAAATCGTGTTGTTGTTCATGAGTACGATTTTGTAAAGTACCAAGACGTTTACGTGTTTGACTTTGAATGTCATTTAAAATATCAAAATCCATTTCTGGTGCGCCACGATCACCGGATGTTATACGCTCAGAAGGCAAAGGTATTACTTTCACATGAGGCATTATCTGTTTTTCCTTAAACTACGGCGTGGAGACATTGAACCAAACCCTGCTATTCTACGGTTCGGATTACGTTTGTCTAGTTGACGTTTCAAAAGCTGGCTTTGAAGTTTTGCGAATATATCATCTGCTTTAGACTTTGCCATTTATAATCTCATGTGCTAATTAAATTCCAAGACTAAGACCAGCAGATTTTGCTCTTGTAGTACCACTGCCACTAGCTTTTGTAAGTGCAGAAATGATTTCATTCATTGTCTGTTCTGATACAGTTTCGGATAATTCACTTAATGCAGATTGGGATAAAGCTTCAGTAATTTCAACAGTTGAACTTACACCTTTTGAGGTTGTATCTTCAGTTGCAATAGCTTCAGATACAGCTGTAGCAACTTCAGTTCCTACTTGGCTATCCCTAGATTCAGATTCAGTTGTTGTTAATTCCTCTAATGCACGAACTGCATCAGTAGTCGATTCACCGGCACGTGTTGTCTGTGAGCCTTTAAGTAAACCTGTCAATTGTTCCAACAAAGTACCTGTCAAGCCAGCAGCATTTGTTTGTTCTGCTGTTACAAGCTGTCTTGTTTCCAAACCAAGAGTTGCAGCTAAATCGGCAACTTCACGTTCCACACGTGCGCCTTCTTTTAAACCGAGTTGTTGCACAATCGTATTTTGTGTAGTTCCGCCAGCAGAGCGTGCAAAACCTTGTATTGATTGACCAAGACTTTCTTCCAAATTTGCACGTTGATTTGCCACAATAGGATCAACAATGCCTGCCAAATCAGCATCCGCAGTAAGCGCACGATCAGTCAATGAGACTGTCAATTCTTCTAAACCACCTTCACCAATATCGCCAATTAAACCTTGTAAAAGTGCTTGCGTTTCTTCATCTAATGATTGAAATGCCTCATTGATAGAACCACTTCCAGATGACTTGTCTGTAGAAGAAGCAGCAGAAGTACCAGAAATAGAACCTGTGACATCGACAGTTGAGGCTTTTTCGCTGGTTGTTTGTTCTGTTGATTGTGCTATTGCATTAACTAGTTGCTCAATCGTTGCTTCAGTTTCTGATTTGCCAGTTGACTCTTGTGTGGCTGTTTGTTCATTTGTAGCAATTGTTTTGGCAAGTGTTTCTTGTTCCGTTATTTTTTCTTGTTCTGTTGTTTCATTAAAATTTGACGATTTCTTGCCACCACCTAAAGAAATACCCAAAATAGTACAAAAGAAATTTGGTTGAAAATCACTATGTAGACGGTAAAACCGACTTGATTGAAAATAATTTTGCATAATAGTTTTCTCCTAACGACCGCTAATTCGTGTTTCAAAGGGTGCGCGAAGGTCTAATCCCGTTCTAATACCTTCAGCTTTTATGCGTTCTCTTTCAGCAAGAACTTTTTGAACTGCTGTCATTTTATCAATCAACTTTTGATTGTCTTCTATGTTGCGTTGTGTTGTTGTAAATGGAAGATTCATTGATAAACCTAAATCAACTTTTGAACTCGTAATGGCACCCAAAGCATCTTCTAACGAACCCATTATGTCAATGCTATTTGTTACAGCCATTAGAGGGTCTCCATCAATTTGCAATTTAAATTACTTAGCGGCAAATGTCTACAAATATTTGTCATTTTTACATTTTTTAAATGTTAGTTCAAGTGTTATTTCGATCATTCTTTGTGTGTAGCTTCATCGATTCTACGATGTATAATACGTAATTCTTTTCGTAAATCAGTATGAAATTTATCAAACTCTGCGCGTAATAAAGTTTGCATTTCTAATTTGAATTCTAATAATTCAACTTTTGTAACCGGAGGTTCAGCTAACATTAATCTATCCGCTTCAATTTGCGCACGTTTACCTAAAAGTTTTAATGCAGTTAATAGGACAACAACTAGACCTAAAATAATTTCAGTGAGGTATTTTAAAAGAAAATTTGCAGACGCGGGATCAAGAGCCATTTTAAACTCCTATTAATGAATTGTGAAATCGGTTGTAAATTCGGATGTAAAAGATTTAGAGAATAAAGCGGCCGCAACTCCACCGCCATCTGAATCACCGTTGATTATTATACCTGGTAATATAGCAGCTCCAATTCCATCGTAAGCTATTAATGCAATACCGTTAGTAGTAATTATTGGTAATTGAACATCGCCAATTGCATCGCCTGATATAGTCCAACTTGCAACACCATCTAATGTAATAATTGAAAGATCAATAGTGCCAAATCCATCATATAATATATCGGCATTCCCACCGATTGCAATTATAGGAAGATCAACCATTCCTATTCCTGCATATTCTGTATCAGCAAATCCTGATATGACAATAATTGGCAAAGTGACATCGCCGATACCATCAAATATATGTGCTGCCAAACCATTAATTGTAATTTGAGGCATCGTTGGTTGGCCATCTGCATCATAAGTTGCTAACGCAAGGCCATTTGTTGTTATTTGAGGTAATGTAACTTGGCTATCAGCAGTATAAAGTGTATCTGCTAAACCATTAATAGCAATTATAGGTAAATCTACTTGCCCATCGGCAATAAATGTTACAACGCCAGATGCAATACCATTAACAGAAATTATGGGCAATCCTGTTTGCCCATCAGCATTGTAGGCAACTAGTGCTATGCCAGAAGGCAATATAGAAGGCAATACAACTTGTGCATCTGCAATATATTCTGTAGCTGAATCGCCACCCGTTATAATTTGAGGTAAAATTACTTGACTATCAGCAATATGTTCTGCTAATGCAATACCATTGATAGTAATTATGGGCAAACTAATTTGCCCATCTGCATCATATGCAGTTAATGCTATACCTGCAATTACAACTTGCGGCATCGCAGGAGTGCCAATGGCATCGTATGTAGTTAATGCTATGCCATTTATTGTAATTTGAGGTAATACAACTTGACCACTAGCATCTGAACCGCCACCTGTAATAGTAATTAGACTTTGGAATATATCATCATCAAAAGCAGAACCAACTGCCTTTTTTCGTGGGGCAGTAAATAATAAACCTGTTGCATCGGTTCCTTGAAAGTCTTGTTGTGGACTTCTTAAATTAGCAAAACAATCATCAGTGTGATTAAATAAATCAGTCTCTGAAGACCAAGTAGTTAAATCACTTAAATCTGCGGTTACATAGGTGGTTGCTGTATCATCATCTGCACCTTGCCGACCAAAAGCAACATATAATTTATCATTAGTTTTATCGTAGGCTATACAAGGTCTGGATTTGGAATCTGCTGAAGCTGCTGGAGTCGTATTTATATCTTCTCCGCTATAAGTGCCTGTTGGTGTCCTTTTAATAATTCCAATATTTGTATGACCCACAGTACTACCAGCTGCTTTTATAACTATATAAATATTTTCACTGTCGTCTTTAACTAAATCAATATGGTTATCAGCATCTTCACTAAATAGGGTTTGGGCGGCAACGGTATCTTCGGTCCAATTTCCAGAAGTTAAAGGACTTGCGTGATCCTGATCAATGAAGTAAGCATTAAACTCACTGTTTGCAGCACTTTCATCTTCAGCACTAAATACATAAACATTGGTTGTTCCACCATCAACAAAATGAGCTAATACTGCTATGCCTTCTTCTAATGTAGCGTCAAGCACCATCATGGTTCCCCACGACCCACCGTTACGGCGATTTAACTGCAACCCTTCTTCAAGTGTTAATAACGCAACCCAAACATCACCGTTGGGTACAACATAAATACTACCAGTATTAATTGCTCCACTACCATCTCTATCCATGCCGGTGATAGTTTCACCTGCTCCGGCTGATCCAACAGTGAAACTATATTCATCAGTGGTTGAGTTGTAAGAAATTTCCCAATATTCAGATGTAGTGTCATGAAATGAAGCCACATATAATTTCTTTCCTGCATCATCCCAATAACAAGTCGGCCGACCAGATGATCTATCTTCTAGTTCTATCTCCGCAGATGAAGCACCAACGGCAAAAGATACTGTGCCAGTAAGATCAGTAGCAATATAGTGGTCACCCGAAGCATGAAGAAAACCTGATTCATTATACGGTATTAACCCATCCCATCGACTTTTATAACTATTCCACCAATGAGATTTATAAGACTTGCCCTGAAAAAAGTCCTCGCCAGAATGGTCATACCTAGTAATAGAGTTAGGTATCCATGCTCCAGTTCCAGCGGCACGAGGTTCAGCTATAGCGAATAAAAAGCCGCCACTTCCGTCACTAACATTCCATACAACAATTGGGGAACCTGATACTCCTACACTAGCAACATCTTTTTCACAAATAGCATAAGCTATTGTAGTACTACTAGTGCTTTCTTGACCAGATTCTATTAAAGCCCAGCCAGTTCCAGAAATTGTAGCTGGATGACCATCTCCACCATCAAATGTTGCAACACCAATAACTAAAGTATTAATTCCACCCGTTGTTATTTGACCAATGGTTAAATCGCCACCACCATCAACAGTGCCATCGAATTCTATAACATCTATGGGATTTGTTGTGTCTGCACCTGTGATACGCAGACTATTGGCAATAGCTTCAATACTGCCTGAATTGGTATAAGTAATATCAATTGTTGCAGCTTCAGTTCCATCTGAGACACGCCAATAAGCAGCGCCGATAGAATCTGATACAGCATCGCCATGTTCTTTAAGGAGTGTATATCCAGTAACCGCATTGAATTCTGGGATACCAGAAGTTTTATCATTGGCTGCTGCAAGAATGATTAAATCACCTGAAACAATATTAGTTTCAAGTGTAATTGTGATAGAGCCAGTACCGGAATCAGTTGCTAAAGTACCTTTCCCTGCAAAAACAGGTATAGCCATTTTAGTCTACCGTTTCTATCGTATTTCCTACAGCATCAATTAAGGCCACAATTGTTGATAATTGTGCAACAGTGAATTGCCTGAAGTCGTAAGTGTCTTGTGCGTTCCATGTTTTCTCAAGTAGAAAACCATTACCATCAACAGGGAAGGTAGTTCTAATCTCAAGTTTTAAAGAATCCATTGCAGATTCCAAAGCAAGATATTCTGCAACTGGATCGTATGCTTGGTCAGCTTCAACATCTCTGGCATATTGAACAATCCCGGGAATAGCTGCTAGTGTAGATAGATCAACTGCCCATCGTCGCATATCGTGGAAAACACCTAACACATTATCAGCATTAACAGAACCAGCTTGAAACTGTATAGATTTTACATCACAATATTTCTTAACCATTGCAGCAAGGTTTTTATAAGTTCTATAGCCTTCCTCTAATTGAGAAAGATTTGTTTTAATTGCCATTGTTTTGCCTGATTATGATGCAGGCATTGTAATGGACAAATCAGATACAGATACTGTTGCACCTACACCAATTGTCAAACCACCTGTAATTTCAATATCACCACCACCTGCGGGAGCAGTACATGTCAATTCCATGATTTTAAGTGCAGCACCATCTTTGACTGATGCGTGTTCTACAAGACCACCTGTGGCACTTGTGTCATCTGCAATTGCATTTTCTTGTGCTACACCAGCAGCAGCAGCACCGTAAGCTGGATTGCCGAATACACAAGTAGCAACTTCAACGTCAGCTGATGTTTCAAATATAAGTGACCCTGGTGGGCTAACATCAATTAAATCGACAAGTGCATCGCACATTGCATTACGTGGAGCTGTTTCTAAAGTGGGCATGATTTTATTTACCTCGTGTGATTTTAATTAAGCCTTCGGTTTCCCATTTAGCGCATAATTCAGCCAACATATTGTTGCCTTCGCGAATGTAATAACGACTACCATGCTTATACATGCCAAGTAAATCGCCATCTTTTGTTTTCCCCGAAAAATTACGTGTTGGCACAAATATAGCAATTACGCGTGTTCGTGGCATTGAAGCTCGATAAACAGGAGAGCCTTCTAATTTGGTTTTTTCTTTGTCTTTAAACATGTTTGTAATCCAATTCATAATAATTTACCCGTTAAAAAATCTGGCAGTATTTGCCGTATAAGACTCACCTGGAATAGCTGTCCAAGTTAGTTCGTCAACTGAAAATTCAATATCAACTTGGCCAACCCATGTACCAGTCAAAATTATTGTATTTCTAGGGTCTGGACCTAAACCACCTTTGCCGAAATAAAAATCGATTGGACCGCTTGTAAATGAACTGCAATTAAGGCGATAAAAAACTGGACCACGACCAACAGTCCCGCTAAATCCAGTTGCTGTAAATGATGATTGAATTGACATTTTAATAGTCTACATATTTTATTTATTGATTAACGTTTTAATTTTGGAATAAGCAAACCACTAACAAGAATTGATTTAGTTAATTGCTTATTACCTTTAACTACTTCATTTCTGAATGACTCAACCGCCGCACCTGTTTCTCGTTGCATTTGAGAGTTTTCGATCATAAGAATTGGCATCCATGTGTCAGCGCAAGCCCACTGATTCATGTCCTCTCCAGTATTGGGATTTTTTCCCATTACTTGAATCCATTTTGGGCAATTCGTATAATGCTGCTTGCATAAATCTTTATGCCCTGTGTAGGGGCAGGTTACGTCTGGATCAGGTTTGTTATTCATAATGGAAATTGAATATCGACAGTAGATATTTCAAGATCAATAGCATCAAGAGCTGTTGAATCTCCTTGTCTAGCTAAAAAAAGAGCATGTAATTGATCTTGTATATCTGGATATGCTAAATTTCGCCTACCAGTTGGTGTCAATGCTGCTTCAGCCGCCTCTTCCCTCGCAGCATCAGCAGCCGCCCTAGCATCATCAGTTGCTTGTGCAGCATCAGCTTCAGCCTGCACTCGTGCGGATTTAGAACTGGCATGATCAGCTACAAAATGCTGAAAAAGGGTGAAGTCAATAATGGTTTCGTTTGCTTTATTCTTGTATTCAATTTCACCTTTTAAGATGACATCATTCCAATGGATTGCATGAATATTGGGGTTACTAGTAAAAGCAACTATTTCTGCATCGCCATCAATAATAACAACATTATCGTCGGCTACAATATTTATAATACTCATTAATTTTTACTCGCTATGATTAAATCAACATATTGGACTCGTAATTCAATGTTATGAGAGTGACCAGAACCACTACCGACACTTGTATGCGTATGAGCACCATCAGAATCTACTGTTACAGCATCACCTGTTCCTGAAGTAGCTGATCCATCAATTGCACCTGCCCCCGCACCAGTTGCTCTAGCGTTAGTTATTGGATGCGTATGTGCGCCACCTGATCCGTGAGTATGCGCTGGAGTTTGTGCTACAGTCAAAGTGTGAGCATTAGTTGCTTGTAAACCAAACACAGTTGTAAATGGACTTGTACCTGCGCTTCCCGCAGCACCAGAAACCACTCTGAGCGCCTTATTGTTGTGTGTCGTTTGTTTAGTCCAACCAGTCGGCGCAGCAGTTTGTTGAAATAACATTAATGTGCCAATAGGAATTAAATCATTGTGCAACACCTTAACGTCTACACGCTTGAGTACACCAGCATCACTTAGCAGTAATTCATCAAGATCAGCTATACCGGAAATTATAGCAGTTTTCCCGGTGATTATGGCAGGCTGAGCAGTTAGCACACCTGAGCCAACCATATCACCCGTATGACTTGCATTTGTTATTTTTGCCGTATTGGCAACAATTGCCGACGCTTGACCAACTGTAATGCCGACTTTTGCATTATTAGTGGCAATATCACTTTCCATTGTGTCTAAATTAACAGCTTGTGTAACTGAAATAAATGCAAGTTCAGCAACAGCGGCAACAACATCAGATTCAAGAGTATCTAAATTAACCGGTTGCGTTATTGCAATAAAATCAGTAATGATCTTGCTGGCATTACTATCGATTTCAATCGTATCTAAATTGACAGCCTGTGTAACAGTAATAAATGCAAGTTCTGCAAATGCAGCGGCAACATCAGATTCTAGCGTATCAAGATTTACAGATTGTGTAATTGTAATAAAATCCGTTTTTAATTCAATCGCAACAATATCACCTTCTGCTATTATTAAATTAGCTTCAATCGCATCCAAATCAGCAGCTTGTGTTAAAGTTAAAAAATCAAGTTTTTGTTTATCCGCTGCAACTAATTTTCCATCGATAATGGTAGTCGCCGGAGGTGAAGTTGACAAATCTTGAAGCGCTTGTGGAATGCCACCAGCGCTTAAACCATCATGAACACGTAATTCTTTCTTTGTTGTATCAACAGTAATCTCACCTTGCAAACCAACAAAAGCATCTGCTGCGCCTGTTGTATGTCTAATTAATTGAACGCGTCTACTCATTATAGTCTACCTCCAATCATGCCGTTAAGCTCTAGAGTTTTTAAATGATACGATTCACCAACAGCCAACGCATTTAAAATTATAGATTCAAAAAGACCTGCATTAGCACAAGTGCAAAATTTAGTTTTGCCGTCAATTTGCACTTCGTCAAGTGTTACTAATTGGTCTTCAAATGTTTCATAGCCATCTAATGATCCACGTATCTGCTGCAAATAAACTGAGCCTGATACAACACCTTCACCCCAATCTTCAAAACTCTCGGCTTCTGCAAACCAATCTTCAAATATATCAGAAGGATAATCATTCAACCAATCATCAAAAATTGATCCTGTAGAACTTGCAATATCCAAACATGAAATGGCAACATTGGTAACAAAAGAAAGTTGATCATTAGCTTCTTCATCTGTAAAACGAAACAAACCAACTTCGATAAAACTGTTCAATGAAAACTGAATTAACGGGTTTAATGTATTTCCACCTGCAAAATCAGGCGTATAAAAACGTGCAATTTCAGGATAGGGATCAATCGAAAATCCAGCCATTCGAACATTCGTTGACATAATCTGCACACCCTCAATTTGATGAGGTACATATTGCAATGTTTGTTGTACATAATGAGATAATGTGCCTACGGTTTCTAGACTTTGTGAAATTGAAGCATCATTTAAATAAGCCAATGTTCCTGTCGAATCAATAAATGCTTGTTGAAAATTTGTTCCTATGGCATCAACATCAAGAAAAACAAAACCTTTATGAACATGATTCATTAAACCCCAACTATCGCGTTTGATATATAAAACCCAAGCTTTTGTATATTGACTTATACTTTGATTTTGTGCAAATGAAACATAAAGTTCATCACGGGCACGTGAATAATATAAAGATATAAAACCATTTAACAAACTAAGTAAAGGTGGAATTTCAATTAATTTAAAATATTCATTTTGTAAAGGTTGAAACTCTTTAAATTCAACTCCATCAGTTGAAGTAAAAAGACCAAAACGTGTAAGGATAATTACTTCTGTTGATGTAAGTTTAGTTATGCACCATGGAGTTAAAGGCGTATATTTTGTTTCACCTGGCAAATGTCGAAAAGGATTAATACTATCAATCAATTCAGAACGTAAAACACCTTTGGTTGTGAAAGACAAAAAGCCTTTACTTGTTTTTTGAATGCCTAAATAATCAGAGTCTTGTTCAACTGTACCAACAATTGATATAGCTTGTGCACCAGCACCTGTTGTTAAACTTGGCACATTATCCATTCCATTATCGATGGCTGACCAAGTTACAAAACTTTCAGAAAGTGTACAAAGTCGCCCACCTGATTCAGTAATAAAGAAAACATTAGTTAAACCAATTGTTGCTGTAACATCTTGCCAATTATTAGCAATAAAATCATATCGTAAAACACCCCATGTGCGATTGGCAAAATAATGAAATGTGCCAACTAATGCATGTGTCCACGGCAAGTTTAATTTTGGGCGCGTTAAATCGGCAGAAATAAATTCTCCGATTGGTAAAACTTGTTTGGCAGGCCAATTTACTTGACTAATTTGTAATTCTAATTCACTCGTTGGACGACCAAAATAATAAATTGTCGTTCCAACAGAAAAACTTTGCATGAATTGAGATGGTTCAAAGCGTTCATGAGGCTTTTGCCAACCATATGCAGATTTTGGCCCGTCAAGATCAACTAAGTAGTTCCGTCCATCCATAACATGCGGCTTTGCAATTTTCTTTCGATCTATTGCTGGAAATGCACCTTCAATATTAACAATAGTTAATTTAGACATTAGTTTAAATACATCCGATATTTTGCAGAAAATGTTTCTGTATCTAATACAAGTGTTGCTACTTGTAGTGCTGCTGAATACGCATAAAGTAAACCAGCTCCAGATACTACAGAGCAAAGAAAAAGTCGTGAATGTGCATTATCAAAATCACCACCAGATGCAGTAAAATCAATTTGTTTTGACTCAATAGATGTTTCTTCATTTGCAGTATTAATTATCGGCCAATCAGTACCATTTTGAACTAATGCTTGGCGTGCATATCCATTCACACCAATTGTTGGTTCAGAAGTAACACTTGTTAAGACATCTCCATGTGTCGGTCCTTGATCGCAAAGACCAACAAAAAATCCGGTAATAGATGCACCTTGAAATATTCGTTTAAGATATTCTTCTGTACCTTCAGCAACAATTGTATTTGGCAAAATGATTTCATTGCCGTTTGGTTGTAATATGATAAATTCGCCGCGCATTATATAATCGCCGTTGGAAACATTCTTAACCAAGCACAAACTTGATTAGATGCAAGACCGCCTGCCGCAGTTGTTGTTCTGAAATTTAATACATCTCCATCTACTATAGCAAGCGGAGTTGTTAATTTGTTTACAACACTTGTACCAGCAGAAACAGTCACATCAGCAGCACTACCTTGATTAACACCATTTAAATTAATTTCAACTGTTGCAGTTCCTGCGCCGATAGACAAAGACATAGCAACTACTTCGCATTGAAAACCTGTTGGTACATGAACAACAACACCAAAACCGCTAAGGGTATCTGCACCATTACCAAATGCCCACTCAAATGTAGCTGTAGCTAAAGGAGCATTTTCTTCTGCCCATATAGGAATTAAACCTGCACCAATAATACTATGAAGAATGGCAAAATTTCGTGCTAACCACGTTTGCAAATCGTCAAAATTATCCGGAGGTGTTAAATCAAGATCATTAATGGTTTTAACAGCCATTCATCACCCATTCAAATCGTGATCGTCATGCAAATAAATAACTCGTTCACCACTCTTTAAATCTTTTTGCATTGACTTAAATAAAGCAAACGCTGTTCGACTTCTTTCGTCGCCAACAGACTTGAAAATTTTGGCTAATACGCCTTCGAGAATTAAATCATACCAATAAAACAAAAGCCAATTAGTAACTAAATTTTCGGCTTCATCGTTTAATGCTTGCGACCCTGTATAACTTGCATGGTACGACCATGTTTCAGTTTCAGGATCCCAAGTAGCTGGACGATCAGCAATAATATAATAAATAAACTTTCTTGCATACGTAAAATATGCAATATCAATTATATTGTTGACTTCTAAACTGAGACCAGAAAATAGAAATGTATCGCCAGATAAATAGAGGAAGTAATCTTCATCACGAACAACTTGACCCGGAGGTCTATTTTTAAAATAGAGTTTTTTACCTCGGCGATCAAGAACTACTTGTGGTTTAGCTGCAAGAAGTGTTCGAAGATTTATCGGCCGTGGCCATGAAAATGGTATTACTGTAGCTGTAATTGAATCTTCAATTAAATCTTGTTCAAAAAAAGCTAAGACTTGACATTCTCGGATAGTTGATCGTGCATACGAAACAATATCTTGAATACGATCACGACGTTGAGAACGTAGAATTACCTCATCGACTAAAGCCGAAAATGTTGAAGTTTCTGCCACAATTTATTTTGTCGCCGAAATTTTTAAATTATTGTTGTTGCCAATTTTAATAGATGATTTGGCAACTGGATCAACAATTGGTTCTTTAACTGATTTTTTAACTGGAATATTAGCAGCTTCTGTTAATTGTAAATCTGCTTTTGCAAATTCCTCAACATCTACATTTTCATTCCGCAATTTTAAATCACGTTCAGCTAAAGATGTATCCATTGCATGACGTGCAGCATCTGCCGTTATACCACCTTTAAAGGCGCCTGTACGTTTGAGCATTTCTCGATGTTCACGCGCCATTTTTTCAGCCGCAGCAACATCAGCTTTGCGACAACGACGTGCAATACCAGGATTTTTCTTACGTATTGCATCAATTGCCGCAGCTAAAATGTTATCGTCAGTTTTAAATTGCCCGTCAACAAAGCGAACACGTATTCGTTCGCTTTTAATTATAACAATAAAATTAAAACCACGCTTTCGTTCTGCTACGTATATGTGCTTTTCCATATTCTTCTCCAGTTTAGATTAAAAAATTGTAGATTAGACTACAGGTGCTGCATCAATAACGACTATGATGGCATCAATTTCTACACGAAGTCGCTCGGCAAGATCAAATGACATCTTGTCAAACTCGGGGGATGGCAATGCTTGTTCTGAAGCTGCTACCACAGGGGTTCCAGAGCCAGCATCAAATGCAGAAGCCGGTGCAGGAATGAGCGTTTTAAGCTCTGTAAGTGTTGCAATAACTTCGTCTTGTGAAGCTTGGACAATAATGCCAGCTATTGCAACATAAGTGCCAAATGGCCCAACTGTTAATGTCATTACAAATTTCCTCTATTAAATAAGTAAATGGAAATACTGCTACAAACTACGCAGCAGTATCAATACCAGTAAATAAACCGCCGGTAATTTCCGCACGATACTCAAGACACATTTCAGTTGTCAACACGCCAAAATCAGCGTCAGCACCAGCACGTGTTCCGTCCTTGTCATTGGTATCTTCGAATGTACGTCGTAAGAAACGAGTACGCATGGCACCAGGATGCAATACCATTAAATCTTTTGTCCATAAAGGATTCTCGTTGAACAGCGGATGCGTGAGTAATGATACATCACCGTATGGTGTCATCCATTTAGTAATTTTCATACCAAAATCGGTTTGACCAGGCACCAAATTGATTTGTGTCATATTTCCATCGGTACGAGCGATTTTATTTAGCACTTGCAAAACTGTGTTGCCACAAAATGCAATCCGCTCATTAGGCTTACCTTTGATATTTCGAGCAAAACAATCTTGCAAGAATTGATCAATTTCGTCCCATGTAGTATTAGCACCTTGAGCAACGATATTGGTTATAATTTGCTCTTGAATGCCAGCCATAGTACGAAATGGTTTGCCGTTTTGAATGCCAATTGCCTGGATACCCCAAATCATGGCACGTTCCATATCTTCAGAGTGATAAATACCAGCATCACGCTTGTTTTTGGCAACCAAATCACCAGTGTAATACTCAACAGCACGTGCAGTACCAGTGACATCCCACGGATTACGAAAGATTTGCATGTAGTTGAAACGCGGGAATCCCAGGTTTGCAATTGAAACTGGTTTGGGACTACCTTCTTCATGCGCTGATGCAATCCGTTGCATTGGCTCGGCTGTACTTGAACCGTCAACTGCTACCGGAGAAGTAGAACCAAATCCACGAAGAACTGTAAGTACAGCACCTGCGATTGATTCAACATAAATATACTCACCTGTCGACTCAATTAAATAAACCAAACCGGCGGTAACTTGCGATTGGTCATCGACATTGATGGTTGTACCCACAGCTGCATTGTTAGTAATATTGATACGACCCGACAAATGGTTTTCTTCAAACCATGTTACAACGGTATCGTGCGCATCAACAGATTCCATTCCAGCACTCAAGCCCAACAAAGGCGCAGATCCAGTTGGCATTGTCATTAAAATGCCGCTGGCAAAATCTCCTTTGCGAGAACCCGCAATGTTCTGGTCGGAAGCGAAAACGCCTTTGACTGACATAATGTTACTCCAAATTAAAAAATGTTACGAAACTGCGGGGCCGCCTAAAAGTTCTATCCAATCAGGTTCTGCCTCGCTTGAATTACCAGCATTTAAATTACTTGCACCCCCAAAGTTACCAGCTGGTCTGCCACCTGGGGGATTTGGATTCATCTTGCTAACTTCACCAGATAAATTTTCAAAATACTTTCCTACCTCTGTAATTGCCTTATTAGGCGGGACACCTTTCTGTATGAACTGTGTCAAAGTTAAATTGGCAACAGGAGCAAACGCCGGACTTTTTGTGAATGGTAAAGCTGTATTCATTTCTTTTACTAAGTCACTTGTAGCATTTGAACTCGAAACATCTGATTTTACTGCGTCTGCCATTTTATCAACACGCTGTTGCACAACTTTATTGGCATCAACCAACGAATTACGATATGCATTAGCACCAATTTGATGAATCAATTTACCAAACGCTTCTGTATCACCATCTTGTATCGCTTTCATACTGGCGACCAAATCAATATTGTCAGAAAAATCTAAACTGTCAATATGTTTGTTAAATGTTTCATTTGGATCAGGTTGCTGTTGTTCTGTTGGCTTTTGCTGATTCTTGTCCTGGTTGCCGTCTAAATTGTCATCAACTGTAGCATCCCACAGATTCTCATGTGAAATCAAGTTATCCTTATTGTTATTATCATCTCCTTTATTGTCACCACCTTTATCGGTCTGTTGGCTACCACTACTACCTTCGCCACCTTCACCGTTTTCATCCTGCAAACGGTGTTTATCTAAAAATTGAAATAGCATGTTGTATTCTCCAGTTTATTGTTGCTTGTTGGGTGAAAGAGATTTGACAAATTCAAGCAACGACTCTGCCAAATCTTGTTGCAGCTTAATCGAATGATATCGCTGTTTGAAATCAATTGCTTCACGAGATAAATCTATTTCTGCCAAGCGCATTTTACAATCACGAATGGCAGCTTCAAGTAAAAAACCAAATGAAGGTGTGGGCAATGTACTTTGTAAAAGATGCTTATGCTCCGGGCCAAGCACATCGAGATATCGTTCCCAATCACTGAGTGTCATATTTTATTCCTGTTCTTGTTCCGAAGTAGATAATGCTTTTTGTAATAATTGAAAGGCTGCTTGTTTTTGTTCGGGTACTAATTTGTCAAACTCATTCTCAAATTGAAATTGTTTAAATGATGTATGATCACCAATCAATGTAGTTACGTAATTAATTACATCAGCAATATTAAATTCTGCTGCTGCAGTTGGATTTTGGACAAGTAATGCAAGTATGTCTTTTAATGTTTCAACAAGAATAAGTTTATCCAACCCACGTAAACCATCAGAAATTGTAAATTCCATTTCTTGTTCACGTAAAGCTGAAGGATCAATTTCAACAGGCTGACCATTTTCACCAATAATTTGAACTGATTGTTGAAACTGTAAAATATTATACATTTGAATTTTGCGCGCAATACCAAAAGCTTGAACGTCAATCGTTTTGGCAATTTTTAAATTACGTCTGTTGGCACCTTGAACAGTTGCAGCCGCTTGATATTGAGTTGCTCGTTCAAGCGATGCAACTTGTTTTAACATATCAGTAGGCAAAATCTTTTGCATCAAACCATCCATTGTTTCAATGTCCTGTAATGTCCTTGACGTATCTGGCACATCAGATATAACTTTTACTGCTTTATTAATATCTTTTTCATCAGCAGTTGAACTATATGGCACTTTACCACCTAATGAATCAGCACTTGCTAATAAGGGTATTAAACGTGAATCATAAATAATCAAATTGTATAAAGCTTTTCGAGAAGCTCGTTGATGTACATTAATTTGAAATGATGAAAACCGTTGATATGGCAATAACATTTCGGCAAATGAATTAGCTTCTTGTCCAAATTCATCATCCCAAGGTACAGTTACAACTAACGGTAAGAATCCATGTGCATTTACCATTGGTTCTGCACGAACTGCAATCATGTTGGCAAATGTAATACGCCAAATTTGATACTTATCAGACTCTCCCAAACCAAACTTTTTAGGTGGCAACCAAATATAAACATTGATAAATTCAAGACCATCAATTGATCCTGCCGATGTAAAACCAGAAAGAAAATTAAACCAATTAGTTTTTGTGCTGCCTTCTCCTCCACGACGTAAATCACCATGAACTTCTGGCATTTGTACATAATATGACGATTCAAATTGACCACGTGATTTTCCAGTTATAGGATCAATAATTAAGTCGAGATTAAAAATTTCATTTCGTTGAGCCATAATTTGAGCTCGAAATGCCGTCTTAGGTTCAACTGTTGCAAAAAATTCACCTTTCTCATGCAATTCTGTTGGATGTACAGATGGATCAAGTAATGTATTGTAAGGATTTTGAAATTCCATTTTATTACCCATCATTACAACTTGATCTTCTTTAATTTGAACGCCAACACCTCCTTCACTATTTGAAATAACAGAACCTTTTGTTTCCGCCCATTCAATTAACCACAAACCTAAATTGTATTTAAGACCTGAATACGCACCTTTGGCAAAATGAGTGAAATGTTTATAAAATGCAGCCTGCTTATTCATTAATGTGCTAAAACCTTTTGCCACATCTTGTTTTGCTGCATCTGTAACAGCATTATACGGCCCTTCTTCTGGAAAGAAAACAGTTGTAAAAAAGGTAACTGCTTCATCCATTTGAGTTGCCACAAGAGGAATATTTACATCATAAACTTTGGGGCCATATCCTTTTGCATTATCCAATTGACGTTGACGATCATCGGCATCAAGAATCATGTAACCTGCAACTTCTTTGTCGATGGCTGTAAATCGATTAATATGATGTGCTCGTAATTCTTTTGCAAAATCAAGACGCACCTTAATATATGCAACTAATTCTTCATGTTGTTTGGCATCAATTGTAATATTATCAGCCAACTTATATTTTTGTTTACTTGATACACTTTTTGGCGATTTAAATCTTAAAGGTGTAGCCATTTTATAATCTCGCTATTTGATAACTGGTTTGCACTTGTTGTTTAGTATCCCCAAGATGAAGTGCATCATGAATCTCAAAATAATATTCTTGAATCATTTGCGGTCCATATGCAGCACAATCAATAATATCATCTGCATTTGATTTTTGTTGCGCGTTGTAACGAAGTAATTGCTGTGTAACAACAAAATCACCTTCTGTAAGAACATATTGGCCAGATTTAAGCATATCAGCCCAAGGTTTTAAACGCGCATTTTTAGAATGTTTATATGTTTTTAAAGGAAAGAATTTTAAACCTTCAATATTATGAATGAGACACAGATGGGGATATACAGTTTGTAAACTAGCTTGAAAACCTTCATTCTCAATACCAACTGCCAAATAACCCCATTCTTGAGCGAGTTCAACAATTTTCCAAAACAATGCAATCGTATCTATTCCTCGTTCTGCCAATCCCACATTATAATGCCAATGTGGGATTTCACCTTCATCATCAACCCATGAATGAATACCGATTGAAGTTTTGTGTGCCCATTTTTCCGGGCTAACTGCCAAATCAACTGTAAGAAATCCAAGTGGATATTCACGTGGAGAAATGGCAGGTTTATATGTAATCTCATCTGCTTCAATTAATCCAGAGCCAGATGCCATCGGTAAATTCATCATCTCTGCAAACCAAACATCGGCAAGTCCTACTGCTTGGTATTCAGCATAATCTCGTTTTAATTTTTCTAATGGCCAGGCATCAGCCCATAATGCTTCACCATTTGCCAACAAACATCCATATCTACGTGAATGCCAAAATTCTGAATTGCAATTTTCATTAAGCATTTGTTGTTCTGCAATCATATTACCTAACCAAATAACTTTGTTTTGAAATTTGTCAAGGCATTTTAAAAATGGGCCGTAAAACCAAAGTTTAAGTTTCTTAAACAATTCAGCTGTGGCGATATTGTCGTTGTCTTCTAAATCATCTACAACAGCTAATTGTGGGCGTGTATTGTCAATGTTGATTCCACGTACCTGTTTGCCTGCACCAAGAGCACGTAGCATACACGTTTTTGCGCCCAAACTTTCTGGCAAATCAAATTTATACAAACCTTTACCATGTTGTATGGTATGAAAAACACAAACACCAAAAACACGTTCAAAATTTTCTGATGTAAGAAAATTAACAATGTCATTAGTTGCTGGAATTGCAATGTCAGATGTATTTGATAAATAGACAATAAATCGATAGTCTGAAAACATGAAATACCAGACACAGGC
>SDBT01000936.1_pt1 | contig 49048 bp, 89 predicted proteins | sample 2277101 | NCBI WGS metagenome assembly SDBT01 (sample SAMN10404973, study PRJNA504765) | marine sediment metagenome | isolation source: marine sediment core GS10_PC15, 103 cmbsf | place: Arctic Ocean: Southern Knipovich Ridge | collected 2010 | reverse complement strand
TCTAGGTAGACTAGACAGAGTTTATGCAGGTAAAAACCTTGCTAAAGAAATACCAGTACCAAATCTCTTAATTGAAATTGATACTGTTACGAAATACACAGGTTTAACCAGATTAGATGAAGGTCAACTACCACAGAATAAAGAACTCACATATAGCAGAGCATCATTTAGAGCAGAGAAATACGGTCTTAAATTTGTTGTACACGAAGAAGCAAGACTTGTTAACGTGCATAACGTTATGCAGGACTCCATTCAAGTGGCAAGCAACAAAATTGAGCAAAAAACATCTTTCGATGTAATTAAAGAACTAGAAGACAACTTAACTACGCAAGCAGCAGGTGGCGTATGGGAAGCATTTACTTCCTCAACAGACCACTCTGTAGATTCTCCATTCGTTGATATTGGAATTGCTCAACTAAACATTGAGGGTTCAGGTGTCGGTGGTAAATTGGATAGAATTGGCATGCATCAGTTAACCTACGTTGATTACTTAGGAAATACCTATGTAAGAGGTGTAGCAAGTTCTTCAAGTGTACCATACTCATTTGAGCCAGGTACAGAACCATTGAAAGGTATTGAAGGCTTAGGCTTAGTAAAAGATAACTCCATTGTTCAAGGAAATGTTATTGCAACTTCCGTCACACAAGAACCTACTTGTGCATTATTCCAAGGCCCACAGAGGATTGGAAGCGCACACGATGAGGAAACTGGTGATGATAAGTACTTTATCATAGACTACCATAAGGCTGGAATTATTCAGTCAGAAACTGGTAGATTGATTACAGGCGCAAATACATCCAGAGCATGGTAAACTAATTAAATTCCTTTTCTTTTTTTTAAATTTTAAAAGGGGAAGGCTATAGATTATTTTTAATATAATCTAATATTTTAGTGTCTTCTTTTCCATCTACGAATACCCTGTCTGGGTCTTGCTTATCATCTCTATAACAGAGATAGCATCGTATGTGAAAAATAACACCATGGTCTTTACAATAATATGGTATTGTAGAGAACCTATCAGCGTTCTTTTTGTAGTATCTAGTTATCATAAGTAATATATGCTTAATTAAGTATATATTCATTATCCTACTTAACAACGTAGTATTTGTTGGTATATCTTAATATACTACAGTATACTATGGTATACTATGTCAAACCTACCATACAAAGGATTTATCTGTGAATACTGCAGAAATGAAAACGCCTCATGGTTAAGCCATAGCGTACATGCAGACTGTTTCAATATAGGTGACGGATATGATAAAATCCCAAAATCAGAAAGAGAATGTATGTGCGATTGTGCATACCATTAACCTTTTTTTAATCTTTATATAGTAGTAATACTGTAATAATACTATATGCCTAGAAAAAAGAAAGAACTTAGTTTTAATGATTACTGGGGTCAACAAATTTTTAGATTAACAAAAGGAAATAAAGATTATCTATGGGCCTTAGTCCGTAGAAAGTATGGTGAAGATGATATTGAACGTAAAGGTATAGGCACACATGTAGGAGTAGCAGAAAAACAAGTTTACGAGATGGAAACTGATAATGACCCAGAATCTGTAACATTTGGTAAAAGAGTACCCAGACGTAGAATAGTATATGATACTGCAGGTAATCCAAAAGAAGAATCACTGCCTATAGAAACTAGATTTGCATTTATCCATGAGGCCACACCAGCAAATATCTTAAAATATAAGAAATTAGTATCAAATAGTAGTGTATTTGGATTCACACAATTTTATTGGGTTTTTAATAATCGTAAAGTACTATGTGAGAACGAGAATGATTTTTGGAATCTCAAAAACAGTGTTGCTAAGAAATACGCTATACCTACCAAAGTAAGCATTGTGCCATCTGCAGAGAACATACAATCTTGACTATAAGAATATCTTTTACTGTGACTGAAGAATTAGCAGACAGATTAAAGGCCTATGCTAACCTATTTGCCCAGGGTGAAGAATCAGAAAATGTATCTAAAGTACTCTCAAATTTGATTTCAAAACATATTCCATACCTGGATGATTCAATAACACCAGATAATCATATTCCAACTGCTTAAATAGAAGTAATCCTTATATAGTCTTATGGCAACTCCAACTGCTGCAGACATTAAAGTTATTTTAGATGCTGGTTCATATCCAGATAATAGCATTACAACAGATGTTATTTATGATTTTCTAAGACCTAGAAAAAGATACCCATCTATAGAAATTGAATTAAGTAAGCCAGAGGGTAAATCTGAAACTAAGGAAAAAACACAAACTACATATACATTCCAAATTCACGTTCTATACAAACAATTAGGATTAGGGTCAGATGAAATTGCTACATTAAATCTTATAGAGGTAGAAATAGTTAGTTTATTAAATGCTGCAACATTAGGTGACCATAAAGTAACAAACGAATCATTTAATTGGGCCAGAACAAGACCAGAAAAAACACATCCTTATTTTTTTAGGTCAACATTAACATTATCTGTAGCAAGGTCAGAATCAACTGGTGCTACCCCAGATGGAGTTTTAGTGTTTGATGATTCATTATCTGCAGTAGATAGTACTCCTGGTGCAGATGCAAGTTATACTAATATTTATGATGTAGAGGTATCAGAAGGTTATAGAAGTATAGAAGAAATGGTTACATCTAGTCCAGATGGTAGTCATGTACCTGTATTTTATGCTGCAAGATTTAATGGTAAATTCATAGGCCACATGCATGTAAAAGCATCTGATATAGGTGCTACAGGTGATAGAGTTAACAAATTAATGACTATACGTTCAAGTGGTGAAAAACCAGAGGTAGCATTTATTTATACTAACAAGGATGCTACGACCCCACCAGGCACTATAACTGAAAGATTTTTTATTCAGATTGATGATGTATCTAGACTATATTCTCATGCTGATTTGGTTAGATATAGAATACTAGGTAAATTGGTCAAACCAAGCACAATAGTGGTTACATAACTTTACATAACTTTTAAAACTATATAAAGCATGATAGATACATATATATTATGACAGCATTTGGCTCTCTGGCTGCAAGAGTTAACTCCCAGGCTTACAAAGTATCTATTACTAATTCTACTACTGGTGAATATCTATTTCTGCAAGACTGTAGAATGGTATTGGCCCATACAGAATTAAAAGAACCTACTACTTCAGGTGGTAATGTTTACTATTCTGGCACTCCATCTAATAGATTAATTGGAACTGTTTTATATTCTAAAGATACATTTACACAAGCAAATATAGGTTTTGATGCATTATTACTAACAAGGACAAATGGAGAAGTGCCATTATTTACAGGGGTTATAACACTAACTAGCGCAGGTGGAACAGCGACTACTTTTACCTATACAGCATTAATAAAAATGGAATCAGTTGATGTATTAAAGGCTGCAGAAGGTGCTACTAAATTAGCAATATCGATGGTATTAACAGAAGACCCATCTACGGTGGCTTAGGAGTTAGCATGAGCCTTGATTTTACAAGACTTAGGTTAGACAACGCAAGTCAAAGAGTTAATCAATTTATAGACGACCATATAGTAGAATGGACTGAAGAAGAAATTGCAGATAAGATAAGACAAACAATAACTAGTCTAGGTCTATCACAAAGAGTAAGAGATGCAGTTAGTGTAGAAAAAACTGATTTTATGTCTGCAGAGGTTGTATTTGATTTACAAGACGGTGATATAGATATTTCTGATTTATTAGAAAAAGGTAGTAGACCACATGTGATTGAACCAAAAGGTAGAGATAGTGGTGGTGCTGACGTATTAAGATGGTTTAGTCCTTCAGGTAATCCAGTGTTTAGACGTAAAGTTCAACATCCAGGTTTTGAAGGTTATCATTTTATGGAAGAAGGTGTTAGACAAAATGAATTTAATTTACAAAGAAGAATTGAAAGAGAAGTTGACGTATTCATGCAAAAAGAGAGGTTAAACTAATGGTAATTAGAATACCTATAGAAATACAAACAAGTGAGTCAACAGAGATAAGAGAACTGTTAGATAGAATTAATGAAGCAGATGGTAAACTACAAAATATTCGTACATCACCACCACCTAATCAAGCAACAGCAGGTGGTAGAGCAGAAGCAGCAGCGCTATTACAAGGTGAACAGGGTGCAACTGGAATACAAAGAGATACATCTAGAACATCCAGAAGTGCATTAGGAACTACAGAACAAGCAAGAACATCACCAATAGGTACTCCATTAGGTGGTACACAAGACCCAAGTTTACCAAGAGCAGGTAACAGAGGTAGTGTTTTACCTGGTGGTGGGTCACCAGATGATTTAGTTAGACAAAATCAATTTAAACAATTACAAGAACAAACAGCAGGTCTAGAAGAACAGATAGGAAAGGTAACAAACTTAGGTGGTCAGGCTATAGGGTTAGCAGCGTTTACAAGACCTGGTGGTGCAATTAAAGCATTAACAAGTGGGCCTATCGCTAAAATCATACCACCATTATTACTGATAACATTAGCAAAGTCTATATTCGATATGGTGTTTGAAGAATTATTTAGAGTGGGTGGTGCATTTGATAGAAGATTTAAAAGAGAATTATCAATAGAATTTGATAGGTTACGTTCAAGAGCAGATAAAGGATTAATACAAGCAGGTCTTAAAGAGATTAGAGTTAGTACAGGCCCTATAGGTAAAAGAGCAACAGCACAAGGATTAGGACAAACATTAACTGGTGTTAAAAATGGAGTATTTGATGAACAGTTAGGGGATTTGTCATTTGGTGCAATAGGTGAGAGATAATGGCTGGTAATTCTGCAATATGGCGAGCAACTAGTACAGGCCCAGAAGGTAGTAATGGTTCAGATATTATAGAGTTTGATTCAGGCGCTGTGCCAAATGCAACAGGTCATATTAGTACTACAGAAATTGAATATGATATAGAACCTGCAGAAAATGAAAAAGCAAAAGGTAACATGAATGAATTACAATATGTAGGAGTACAAGGCTCTACAGTTATAGTAACAGGACATATACAAACTCCAAGTAGTATTACATTAACAACCATATTAAAAAAATGGGCATTTGAAACTCAAGTTAATACTACTTTCCCTAAAGGAAGATTTGGATTAAGGATGGATGATAATCCAATAAATAATTTAACACCAGTAGCAGGGTTAGGATATTTATTAGCAAATTTAAGATTAATAAGACCTGTAGAGTTTCAAGGTAAACTAGATTTTATTGCTAGATTAAGACTTAATGGTAACCCTGTAACAACAGACTTTGATTGGAGTTGAGTAAGAGTGACTTCATTATGGCAAGCAGGATTAACAGTAACACTTGACCCAGGGGGTTCACCCACATCATTAAATGATGATTTAATGTCACTACCCAGATATACAGATACTGTGACAGAAGAACCAAGACAAGGACTACTAGTATTAGAAGCACTTAATGGTAAATATATTACAACAGCGCCTATAATAACTGAATTTAATAAAATAAGAATAGCACATACTGCAGAAGATGGAAGTATATACAATCATGTGTTTGAAGTTATAAAAATTATTCCAAGACAATCTAAAAGAGAAGGTACAAAATTAGAATTACAATTAAGAGGAATAGAAAGTAATGTACAAGATATACAATATGTTAAACCACATTTTAATGAACATGCTAAAAATGTATCAGTAGACATACTTGATTATTATATGGTTGAAAAAGGAACAGACCAACCAAGCATAACAGATTATGAAGGAACAGATAATGATTTACCAACTTTTGTTTTAAATAATTATGAGTATGGATTAAACGAAGATTCATGCTGGAACAGGATGCAAGAAACAGTGGATAAATTAGCAGCCAGTCCAGATGCAGGTGGAGTATTTGATTTCTTTGAATTTAGATTTGATTCAGATGCAAGTGATGAAAATCTATTACATTTTAAAGCATTTGTTAGTGGTTCTACCCCACCAAGTCCACTTACTATACAGCAAGACTTTGATGTTAATGTAGGTGAAACAGAAGCAGGTATAGAAGCAAAGAAAGGTACAGTTGTAATTAATTATGGCGCAAACAATGAAGGAAGTTACCCTACTGATTTTAGTAGGTTTAGAGGGGAAGAAGAAGCATTTAGTTTACATCCACCATACGATGCTGCTGCATCATATTCTATAGGTCATAAAGTTAACAAAGAAGGAATACATTATTCATCATTAACTAATAATAATGTAGGTAATGACCCTGTAAGTACTGACCCCGACTGGTTAATAATAACAGAACGAAGTGAGTTTGGTGATGTAATTACATATAGTCCATGGACAAGACAAAAATCAGGGCCAATAAAAAACAGTGGTGCTAATCATGGTGATTTAGGTACTGATACAAGTGAGCCTTATGGCGAATCATTTTGGGATGGTAATTTAATTGTATGGGATGATTCAAGTGAAAGTGCAGCGTTTCAATCATGGGTTAATGTAAGGGCTATTACATCAGCAGGTATAAACACTAACTATCTATATGGTGGAGTTACTGCAGGACAAGCAAGAACTTTAAGAGTATTAGTAGACCCAGTTCTAGGGTCTGTTGGTGTTCCATGGACACAAAACAGTGGTAAAGATAAAAACGGTAAAGAATTTAGAAATGCAATAGTACAGCATAATGGTGGTAATGAAACAGGTGCTACAGAGTGGCAAAATTGGAATGTATTATATGAGGCAAACACTACAAATCATACAGGGTTTGCATGTGCTGTTAAAGATGAAGGTAGAGTTTATGTATACGATTTTGATTTTTCACCTACTGACAGGTGGGTAAATGAAGCAGGTATAGAATTTGGTAATCATTGTTTTCACCCCTATGACTCTGTAACAGATGATGGTGGAGTTTTTGCAACAGATGGTGGAGATACACCATTCACAGCAAATACACAGTCTGCAATTAAGGTAATATATTCCCATTTAGGTATATCACCTATTCCTATTTTAAATGAAACAAAAAACAAAAATTATCATTCAGCAGGCGCATGGATTAATATGTCGTGGCCTTTCCCAGAAACTACATTTAGAGGTATAGGAGAAAAGGTAGGAGAAATTTATGGTGGTGGTGACCCAACTGTTCATTCACCACCAGAGGATGGCCCTAAAGAACCTACTACAATAGATTCACAAAACATGCATTTTACCCATAATGGACTTAGAGGATTTAATCATGGATTAGATAGTGCAGATTATGGGCCATTATCTACTATTGATTTTATTCTTAGACATAATATATCTCATAGTCTGTTAGGTACTCTTTTAAGAGGGGATTTAAAATGGAGAGTATTTTTCTTTGACACAGGAGATAATGTAGTTTTCCAAGACTTTACACTACCACATAATGGTGTATGGGAAGCAGTTAGTTTACCTTTAGGTGGTTTCCAAACATATAGAGGTAGAAAACCATTTGAAAGTGTGTTATCAAGTATTATTCCACCTAAACAACTATCACCTGTTAACGCATTTTTATGGCGTAATACAAAATTAATGTGTTTACAATGGCAAGAGCCTTATGATGATGATGGAAGATACAAACCATGGATTACTAATGAGAATCTTATCGCAGTATCACCTTTAGGTGGAACAATAACACACACAGTTCATTTAGATTCATTAAGATTTAGTAAGCCATTATTAGCAGTAACAGATGCTGTATCAGATAGAGTGATACAACAACAAGGATTAGAAAACCCTACTACAATTAACTATAAACAATTATTTAATGATGCAAAAGCAGAATTAGAAAAACAGAAATTCCAAAGAAGACAATATGACGTAGTAACAAGTGGTCGATATGATATTAAACCAGGTGAATCATTTTTTGTGTTAAACCCAGATACAGTACCTACTAGTGATGATTCAGGTACACTAAATACTATAAAATTAGTTGCTAAAAAAATAGAATATTCTATTACAAAACCTAAGGGTGGTACTGGTGGTTTCTTGAGAACTATAACAGGAGTAAGGAGATTAGAAACATGACAGCAAAGGCTAATACTAGAAAAACTACAGCAGATAGAATTAAACAAACTAAAAGAGATAATAAGAAACTATATGCTTTAGGCAGAAATATATCAAGTGGTGTAGCACAACAAAGTGGTATAGGTTCAGGTCTTGGTGGTGGTGGTCAAAATATTGGTAGAGGTCAATTTTTACCAGTTGCTGGTGGAGAGATGCAAGGGCCTATAGGCTTCTTTCCAAAAGCAATCGCTATACTAACAGATGAGATAGATATAACAGAGGGTGGACAATTTAATGGGTATTCATCATCAGTAATTGTAACAGCAGAAACAGGTAGTACCGATGATTTAGAAACAATCACTGGTGGTAGGTTTGCAGGACAATTATTATTCGTACAAACACAACCATCAGAAACAATTACAGTAAAAGCATCAGGTAATATAGACACTATAGGTGGTGGAGATTATCAAATAGACCCAGATGAAGAAGTATTATTTAAATATAGTTTAACATCGGATGTATGGAAACAATTAACACACGCACAAACATTAGGTGCAGATTTAGCCATGGGCGCATTTGATATTGTTGGTGGTAAAGATTTCTATGGTGTAAAGTTTAGAGATAAGGTAGAACCTATTGCTAATTGGTTTGGATTTGATTCAGGTAATGTTATAGTACATAGTAGTGATGAAGATAATGATGTAATAATAGAAGCATTAGGTACTAGTAGTGACGTAATAATAAATTCAAGTGATGGTATGATAGACTTGCAAAATGCAGGTGCTACAGTAATGCGAATACTAAGTGGTGGTGTTACTTTCCAAAGTGGGTCTAATCCTATATTTAATGATGATGTAATATTTGGTGCGTTCCATGGACAATATAATGACATAGCAGACTCTAGTGTAGGTAACCCATCTGCAGGTAATAGACGAGTTTATTATTCTTCTGATTCTGATTCAATGGTTGCAAAGGACTCTGGTGGCACAGTGCATGACTTAGAAGGAGTTGTTGCTGGTGGTGCAAATGTTAATTTATCTAATCTTGCAGCAGTAGCAGTAAATGTTTCAATAGACCCAGATGCAGATGGAACTTTAGATTTAGGTAGTGGTGCATTATCTTGGAATGATGTTAACCTTGATAGAATATTATTTAGACATAATAATGGTATATTATCAACACTTGCAAGCATAGGTAGAAGTTCAAACTCATTGGTATTAAATACTCCTACTACTGAACAAATATTCTTACAAGTAGGTGGAACAGATGAATATTTCTTTGATAATTTAGGGTTTAATCTTAAAAATCTAAATGGAATAAACTTTCTAAGTAGTACCGATGCCCAAGATATACAATTAACAAAATCAGGCTCTGACTTTCATATTCGTAATAATACTGTATTAGGTGGTGTGCTTATTGAGTCAGATGCAGTAATACCTTCAGTGTTTTTAAAGGGTAGAAATTCAGCAGATGGAACACTTGCACATGAAATTGTATTTCAGGGGTTTGATGTTGGTGGTAGTTTAGTTAGAGATTATGGTAGTATTAAGGTAAGACAGATAGCAACTGGTACTGGTGTAGAAGATGCTGGTATGGAGTTTAGATTACAAGAAGGTGGTACATTTGATACTCTTTACTTACATCTAAATGCACAAGCAGGAGAAGTACAACTTAGTAAGAATTTACACTTAAACAGTGGAGTTCAATTAAATCTTAATGCTAATTTTGCACAGTTTGATGATAAGACAGATGCTAGTGTAGGTACTCCTGGTACTGGTATTAGAAGGGTGTACTATTCAACTGATTCAGACTCAATGGTTGCAAAAGATAGTGCAGGTGTAGTACACGACTTAGAAGCAAGTGGAAGTGGTGCAAATGTCAATCTTTCAAACTTAGCATCAGTTGCAGTTAATGTTGATTTACTACCTAATACAGATGATGATGTAGATTTAGGTTCTGCTAGTAAACAATGGCAAAATCTATTCGTTGATGGCACAGCAAACATGGATGTTTTATCAGTTAGTAATGCTGCAAGTGAAGGAGTGGGTTCAGACCTATTTCCTACTGCTGACGTAACTTGGAATATTGGTGGTGCTGGAAGAAGATTTGCAGCATTTTATGCACTAGCATATAGACTACCTACATCTAGTGCAGATAGCACAACAAGAATTTTATCTAATACAGGTGGTATTGAATATCATGTTGCATCTGGCGATGTTCACGATTTCCTTGTTTTTGCTTCTAGTCAATTTGAAGTAAATGCAACTGGTGTTAGAATAGGTGGAACATCCACTAATACTATAGATGGTGATGGTAATGGATTTGAATATGATGTAGCAGCAGGTGATGCTCACGACTTTAGCATAGATGGTAATTTAGCATTTGAAATTGATGCTACTCAAATATTATGTAATAATGCTGACCTTGTATTAAGTCAATCTGATTTAAAAATAGTAGAAAAATCAGCATCGACAGGGGAAACTAACACAGGTATAGTATTTGCAGATAATGGTGGCGCTGGTGGTAAGAGTAGATTGATGGTAATATTCCAAACTGGTGCTGCACAGGTAATAGCAACAGAACCATAAGTTTATATTAAGTATTATGTACTAGTCCTAGTAATGAAAAGTAAATACCCATCTAAACAACCTTGTTTAACTTGTGGCTCTGAATGGAAAGTAGGCGATGAGATTACTAAAATAGGTGATAAATATTGGTGTAGTAATGAAAATTGTGGTGGTGGTGCTAAAACTAATAAATCACCACCTAACACAAACACTACATCTGGTAAAGAGAATCATGGTATGTTCTTAACACCTATAGAGATGAGTGCAGAAGAACAGGTCGATGTTGCAGCATTTAACAAATATGTTAAGAATGTAAGATTAACATGTTATGAACTAGCAAAAGACTTGAACCCAGAAGGTGATGATTTCTCGTTAAGAGTAGGTACAGCAGGCCTATTACACGATGCAATTAATCACCAATCTCAAAGTAGACAAACAAGAGCCATATTAGATAATACATTAGTATTGTCTGAAATATTACTGGCTATAAAAGAACTTGTCAATGTTCAGAAACTTGGCACATAAACCTTTTTATTAGGGTTATGTATATTAATACTGTGGTAGACGATAGATTATCTTTAGGTAAGTTAGAAGGTGTTGGTGATATTCGTGCTAAACGTCTTAAAGAATCAGGTATATTAACAATAAAAGATTTAGTTATTCATGGTGCAGAATCAATTAAAGAAATTTGTAATTTTACAGACTTAGAACAAGCATCTAAACTAGTTCAAAATGCAATTAAACAACTAGAAGAAATGGGCGAATTAAAGACTGAAATGACTGGAACAGAATTATTAGAATATAGAAAGGAAGTAGCAAAGTACAAAACAGGCTCTTTATTACTAGATAAACTATTAGGTGGTGGAGTAGAGTCTAAATCTATAACTGAATTTTATGGTGAATATGGATGTGGTAAAACCCAGATATGTGAAACAATACTGGCAATAAGTGGTGTGCCTGTAATATTCATTGATACTGAAAATACATTTAGAGCAGAGAGAGTGGCCCAGATAGCAAAGGAAAATGATATAGATATTAACAAATTATTTGAAAATTTACATGTTCATAAAGTAATAGATGCAGACCATTTAATGAAAATTATCCAGGAATTAAGTGAAAAAATAATGACTACAGGTGCTAAGATAGTAATAGTTGATTCTATAATAAAACCCTTCAGGCAGGAGTTTATAGGTAGGGCGCACTTGGCAGATAGGCAGGGTAATTTAAAGGTTATTTTAAAGCAATTAGGCAATATCGCAGAGCATTTAGATGTAGCAGTAATAATAACAAATCAAGTGTTATCCAGTCCAGACCCATTTCACCCTGGGTTAATAGCCTCTGGTGGTCATATTATTGCACATACAGTTACTTATAGAATGTGGTTTAGGAAGGGTAGAGATTCTAAGAGAATAGCAAGATTTGTTAAAAGTTGTATGCATCCTGCAGGTGAAGCAGAATTTAAACTAGATACCATGGGGGTGACTGACCTTATCAAGCCGAAAGTGGCTACTAAAATCGATGAAGGAACAGACAAGCAACAAGCAGAATAGACCTGAACAACTACGTTATTTAGAGTATTTAAAAGAAGATTTAAAATGTGATTTAAGGTTAGAATACACTATTCCTAAACTAAAAACTGTAGATTATATTGAGCCTAAGAAGGTTATTGCTGATATTGCAGACTTGACATGTAAGATGGTGTATAGACTAAATGGGCCTATACATGAAGGTAGAATACAGACTTTAAAGGATGAAGACCAAAAGGTGATATTAGAAGGTAATGGTTGGCATGTAATGGATATTTGGTATTATAAATATGTTGCGCTATTTAGTGGTAAAGGTGACTGGAAGTGGCAAACACTTATATTAGAGAACGAAAACGATGAATTTTATTTAGATAATTTTCGTCACTTGACGAAAAAAAGTGATTAGTCTTAGATAGATAGATTAATATTATGTAATTATTATTAGTATAGTATTGGACTTATTATTAGAATTTAAAAAGTTAGGATTGAATGTTATTCCTTGTGACCCTAACTCTAAAAAACCTGCTATTAAATGGTTAGAGTTTCAGACCGATAGGTATACAGGCCCATTCAAGGTTAAGCAAAACATAGCCATCATCTGTGGTAAGATTAGCAACAACCTAGTTGTAATAGACATTGATGCACCTGAATTAATTAATGACCTATTTGATGATTTTGAAGCATTGAAGAAGAAGACCATAGTTGTTAAAACTGGGTCTGGTGGGTATCACATCTATGTCAAGGCAAAACACCTACCTTCAACTATGAGGTTAACCAATGCTAAAGGACAGCACATAGACATACAGTCAGACAAGACCTATGTCATAGCGCCACCCTCTATTCACCCTAATGGCAACCCATACATCATCATTTCAGAGAAGATGGTAATAGACGAGATAGACTTAGATGGATTCATTAAAGGACTTAGTGCTTTTGGATTTGACCCATCCCAGGCCATGAAACCCATAGTTGCTATTGCAAAGGGTGTAACTAAGGGAGATAGAAATAACTCTCTTTTCAAATACTCCTGTCACCTATTAGACACCTTAGAGATAGGCAAGGATGTAGCATGGTATGAATTAAAAAAATGTAATGAGAGGAATGAACCACCACTAAACGAATCAGAACTAAGACTTCTATTCAAGTCTGCTGTTGATAGAGTATCTAAGGCAAAACCCCACCTGTTTCAAGCAAGCGATAAGATAGAAGTAACTAAGATGGGAGAAATTTCATCTATAGATGAGTCTAAGAATATTGTGTTTGATGCATGGGTGTCTGCAGCAGACGAACACAAAGGCATAACAATCAAAGCAACTGGCATCTGTCCACACTGTAAGAAAGAACATGAACTGCATAGTGAATTTAGTAATGTAAGAGAGCCTCACTGTTCTTGTAGGTTTCACCCAAAGGTAATCATTGATGAAAGTACTAGACAGATAACAGATGCAAGAGTTGTGTTATTTCAACAGTTAGAAGAAGAAGTTAAGAAGGGAACGCCAGCAAGATTCATAGGAAGACTAGTAGGCCCAATGGCACTTAACATACACATAGGTCAGAAGGTAAGAGTGCATGGAATATTAAAATTGTTCTCTGACCACAAAAGCAGAGAGAGTGAGTTTAATATTCATGTAGAGGAATTAGAAGACTTAGAGGAACAGCAAGACATTACACTAACAAAGCAAGAAGCAGACAAACTACCTATTGACGATAATTGGTTTGAAAAACTATCGCTATCCTTTGCACCACACATCTATAGTAATGTTGATTTAAAGAAGATTCTCTTACTCACCCTAGTAGGTGGGGTCAAAGAGGGTAAGAGAAGGGGTGATATTAATCTATTAATCTGTGGTAACCCAAGTAAGGCAAAGTCAGAACTGTTAGACTTTGCAAATGACATTACCTACAAGTCTTCTAAGGTTAATGGAAGACATGCTAGTGCTGCAGGTATTGCTTATGGTATGGTTAAGATGCCAAATGGTACTAGTGTACCACAAGCAGGGCCATTGGTAAAGAATAGTGGTGGATTCTTATTCATAGATGAGTTAGACAAAATGCGTAAAGATGATAGGTTTGCTTTACTAGAAGCCATGGAACAGCAAACTGTGTCATTAGCAAAAGCAGGTGTCAACATGACAGTAGAAGCAAAGACTTCTGTAGTTGCTGCATGTAACCCCAAGTATGGTACTTGGGATAACAAATTAGGATTGTTAGATAATATTAACTTAGAGTCATTCTTAGTGTCAAGATTTGACATAGTATGGGGGGTAATTGAATCAAATCCTGTCTTAGAACAGAAGATAGCATGGCATATTGTTAATGAAGGTAAGCCAGAAGAACCACCACTATTTGACGAAATAGAACTTAGGAAATTCCTCAACTATGCTAGGGCCACACATCCTATTCTATGTGAAAATGCCAAAAAGGTTTTAGTTGACTTCTATGTTACTATGCAGGAATTGGCTAGAAATAGTGATGAATCTCTACCATTAGAAGCCAGGCAATTAGCAGGCTTTGTACGCTTAAGTGTGGCTTATGCTAAACTTCACTTAAAATCAGTAGTAGAAGTAAGTGATGTTGAAGTAATCATAGACTTATACAAGAAGTCATTAGCATCATTTGGCTTAAAAATATCAGCAAATGCACAACAATTAGACCTACTAGGTAATCAAAAAATGAATAGAGAACAAACACTCTTACATGCTTTTAAACTCTTAGCAGAAAAGCATGAAGAAGGTCATGTTAGTAAGGAAGAATTAATGATGGAATTAGCAGGTAAGACCAAGTATTTTGAATCACCTATAGATGTTAGTATTCAATTTGATAGACTGGCAAATTCAGGTAGATACATCATGTGTGCAGAAGATGGAAAGTATAGAGAAACTAACTAATCACCCCATTATTTGGTGGATAAGGCTTATTAACACCTACGAGTATACTATATTATGAAAACAAAGATTTACATCGCAAAGGCAACAAATGCTAAAACAGCACCTAGAGATGAAGTAGTAAAAATCATCCTATCAGAATACAGAAAAGCACCTTTGAAACTTAGAAAAAGAATCAAACAAGTCAGCATATTAAAATCTATTACTACTGCTGGTAAATATCGTTCAGGCCAATGGAGTGAAAGAAACCAAAAACTAACTATAACTGACCATGATGCATGCCCAATAACAACATACCAAAAAGATGTAGTTCACGAATTAGCACATGCTAAATTCCATTGGTTAGCAAGATACCATATAGTAGAATTAAAAGAGTTTTGTAAAGTGGTACAACAAAAAAGACCACCAACTGGCTATGTTATTAGACATGAGAGATTTTGGAAACAAGAATGGTATGCTAAACATCCAAAAGAATGTAACACATATTGTAATGAGTATCATTCAGCAATAGCAGAATATGTTGCTGGGTTTAAAAACGACCCAACAGGATTACATACTTGGAGATTAACTCAAAATGAAACAGACAGAGTAGTAGAAGCATATAGGAGATTGCCACAATGAAACTTAGTGTAGAACAAGCCAGGAATAAGAATGGCCCTATAGAGAAGTATCTAATATTTGACAAAGACTGTGGATATTATAATGTAACTGCATTAGCAACGTTCAGTATGAAAAGAGATGCACACTCATTCGTAATATGGAGAAGTAACCAATGAAACGATGCTTAACCTGTAATAGAGTATTAGGTGAAGATACAATATTCTGTAGTGAATCATGCTTTCTTATTAGAAAGAAATTATTTGATGAGGGGAAAATCTAATGAGTTGCTTTAGATGTGGAACATGCCACACATTATGGTGTGGAAATACACCTGCATTATGTAGAGCAGCAGGACATGAACCACCATACGATGATGAGGAGAATGACTAATGACAGACTCGACACCTGAACACTCTTGGGCGAAATCATTGGCTAATCGTATATCACAATACAAAAATAAGGATGATGTATATTGTGAAGACTGTGATGGAATAGATGAGTGTGATGAAGATTGTATATGCGATAATTGTAACCAGAGTAGAGTGGAAGCATGGGCCGATGCCAGGAGTGATACTTATGATTAAACTGGGGGTGATATAATGGTAAGAATGAACTTTGAAGAAAAACATAAATGTCAGTTTGACAACTGCTATCACGCAAACTCCAAACACAATAATGGACTCTGTTGGGAAATAACTCAACCAGAAGAAAGAGGTTTTGAAATATACTGTCCATGCACACTACAAGGTGAAAAGCATAGACTATATAATGATGTTGGAATAATGATAGTAGGTCAGCAGGACTATATGATTACAAGAACCTGTAGAAGATGTAATGAAGATGTAGTATTGAATCTTGATGAAAACTTCTGTAAGAATTGTAAATCCACAATGGTAACAGTTAAATAGGGTTACAAACCACCCCTATTTAAAGTGGAATTGGATTTAGAGGATATAGTAAAGAGGAGAGATTATAAACTAAAGTACATGTGGGGATGTGATACTTGTAAGCCAGCAAAAATGTGGGATTGGACACGAATATACCTTTTTAGAACCACAGATGAATATGAGGATGGTAAATCCAATGTAAAACAAATATGCACAAAAGGTCATATAACCAGACCAATTAAAAAATGTACCAAATGTGGTGAAATATATGAAATTGAAACCAATAATTGTAAAATATGTGAAGTGCATGTTTTAAAAAAAACCAAATTAGAAGTACAAATTGAGCATTATCAAAAAGAGATGAATAGATTAAAATCTCAATTAAAAAAGAAGAAGATAGCCAAGGATGAATACAATAATAATATATTTGCATTAGAGAGTAAAATAAGATTAACAAGAATATCTCTACTCAATCTTGGTCAATAAAAACTATCAAAAGGGTAGGGGTTTTGAGTATAGATGGCTAGAGAAACTAAAGCATACTGGACAATTAGTGAGGGGTGAGAGGTTTTATGCATCTAAAGGCATCACAGATGTATGGTATTATTTAAGAGATAAAACATACCACGAAGACCAATTAAAATATTCCACTAAAAGAAAGCCATATATCTCTACTGAAGAAATGACCATATTAATTCAATATGCCATGGATAATCCATATATTATAGTAAAATTGGTATCAGGTAGGGCCAGGCGTGAATCATTAGAGTGGAACTTAAGTGAAAATATATAAAGCAGGTAATGATATTTAAAGTATGGCAGATGATACATATTATGTTTTAGAGGATGTAAAGACTTTACTAGGGGAGTCAGGCGATACCAATAACGATAAAATCACAGTATATGGAAGAATGGCTGATAACAAGATTAATATTGCATTAGAAAGAGTGCGTGACCCAGATAGTGGAGATTTAGTTTTACCATTTACTACTGTACCAACTGATATTAAAGACATATCTAACGTATTAACCCTGGGGTATTTCTATAAGTTTGAGTCAGCAAGCACTGATATTCTAGAACAAGCACTATTAGATTTAATAGACCACATAGATACTAAGTATAGAAGAATTAGATTTACTACAGAGGCTAGCCCAATATGAAAATAGACCTTAGTGAAAAACAATATCAAATGGTATTATTTTGTTTAGGGTATACAGGCCAGCATACATTACATGATGAGTTAGAGAAGAAATATGGGAAATGAACTTAGAGCATACGCTTTTTACATAGAGAAGAATGGTAAGCAACCAACAGTATTTATAACTACCCAGAATATGTTAGAGGCCTTTAGACCAATATTAGGTACTCAATTAACTTTACCACAAACTAGAAAATTATATCAAGTAGTAAGAATAGAACCAAATTCAAATCCAACTGGACAAACCAATGAATATTATGTAGTAGAATTAGGTACTCCTGCAGCGCCACTAAGGTTTACTAGTATGGATTCATTTGGTATGTAAAACTATAAATAGAGTTAAAATAAAGAATATCTATTGACTTCTGTTATTGAGAAATATAAAGTTTGGACAATGAAGGAAAAATATAATTATTATGGAATTAAAAAAATAGGTTATTTAGATATTGAAACAAGTGGACTAAATGCAGATTTTGGTATAATGTTAACTTGGGCTAATTGTATTAGAGATGTTCAAACAGGTAAGACAAATATAGAATATGATTTTATTGAAAAGAAAGATTTTGATTATGCATTTAAAAAGAAAAACGCAGACCTTGCAGATAAAACAATAATAGAGTCATGTCTTGCATCTATGGGTGGGTGTGATTTATTAGTTGGACATTGGTTTATTGGTAAACATAGACATGACATACCATTTATCAGAAGTAGATGTGTAATTAATAGTGTACCTGGGTTTCCTAAACATAAGAGAATAAGATATGGAGATACTCAAAAATGGGGTTCTCTTTTATACAGATTACACAATAATGGATTAGATAGTATTGCACAACAATTTGATTTATCAACACATAAGACTAGATTGGAAGGTAAAACCTGGAAGAACGCCTGCATGGGAATACCAGAAGATGTTAAATATGTATTAGACCATAATATTAAAGACGTTAAAATCACTCATAAAATACATCTAGGAATGGAAGAATATGTACCCATCGCAGCAACCTACGCTTAAGATACCTACAAGACTAATAGTCTTGAAGCATGCCACCAAGTATATATCACCCAAGCAGTTTGCGACTAAATATGGAATAAACATGCCTTTAGCATCACAAACTATGGGAAATTTACATGGAGAGGGTCTATTAGTTAGAAAACCTTGTGATTGTGGTAAAGGATTTCTCTATAAAATCAAGTAAAACCTTATAACTCTAATAGACCTATATGATATATGGAACAGTTTGAACCAAACCCAATACCACTTGACCATCCTTTAAATACACGCCCAGACCCAGGATTTGAGTATGAAGAAGAAGAAGACGACTAGATTAGATTATTATGTGGCCTGTAATTCATGTCAAGTAGAATGTGATTCATTAGATGATGGTGGTATTCAATGCCCATTATGCAAGGATGTTATAACCTGGGCTGAATTGAATGAAGATTAAGATATTAGTATTAAATCTCACTCCTAAAGGAATACAAGAATTTGAGGTCAAATATAAAGAACTGGTTGAAGACCATTATAAAGTAGAAGATACCTACGACCAGGATGGCGCTATAGTATTCCAAATGGAACAATGGAGTTAACTGTTAATACCTCTAACTGTTAATGTAATTAACAAGTAACATATAAATAACCCTTCATACACACACTATATGTATACATCTATTCTTCTTAGGAAGAACAAGCCAGCCATGGGTACTATGGGCGAAGACCAGCCGTGGTGGCAAGCCTTACAATGGGGGATAGGCACCCCAAATTATAATAATGAAGTATTGTAAAATACAATTATGTGGGATGCCTCTACTACCCAATGAGGCCGAGGTCTGTGATATATGTAAATCTGGTATTAGATATATTAAAACACCTGGTGATGAGGAACAGATATATTAGGCATATTTATATAATATTATGGTTAGTTAGGTTAATTCCATTCGCTGTCTAATGAGTCTGACAGGACTCTATACGAAATGGTAAGATAGGCTAGCCCAGGTAGGTAATAACAGTAGACGGTTTGGGGGTAATTATCCAAATGCAGCCTTGAAAGACCTACCTTTCTTTTTTTAATTAGATAGGCAACCCATTACATTTATATTATGTGTCACATTAATTGCCTTTAATGAGTAAATATACCCAGGTAAAAAACAAAGTATTTTGGCGTGACTTCTTCTTAAACAAAGACAAATCAACGGCCTTAATAAGAGAAGCCAATGACCGTTCAATGGACTGGACAGCATGTGCAATAGGTACACTAATACTACCAGACTACTACCCAGTTAATGAAAACAGTGCTTGCAAAACTGCATTAAAAGGAGTAGTTAGAAACGCTGTTACGAAGAAAGTTAAATTATTAGGTGATTATTCCTTTGCAGGAACTGGTAATTCATTCCCAAGATTAATAGCAGCCAGTAAATGGGCCAGGGCCAAAAGAATATTCAATGAGATACAACAATCCAGACCAAAGATTAGCCTAGAAGCCTAATCGGTAGGTTCATATATGCCTACTACCCCTTATTTTTATATGACCTGTTGTGAACAATTAGAGAAGGAATTAGAGGCTATTAAAGTCAAAATAGACGAATGTAAAACAAATGAGAAAGCAACTATAGTATTAGTACATGCTAAAGCATACTTTGAAAAACAGTCTTATGTTGACCATGTGGCCTATAATAGTGCAGACGACCCAAGCGCAATACTAGTAGATATTCAAGAATCAACCATGGGGGATGTAGAACGATATGTTGGAGAGCATAGTGGATTATACATCTACAACTGTTATAACCCACATACATATAAGAGCCTTGGTACTAGAACAAAATGTCTAGGTAACTTTGTATATGCTAGATATGTAATATCGCCTCGCTAACCCCTTTTTTCTTTATATATAAGTATTACTCTAGTATTACTATGGTCAAAAGTAAGAGTAAAGACAAGAGTAAGCCATCTAACAACCAGGAGTTCATTATGGGTGAGATAGCCATGGGTCAAGCCACGACTATGGCCCATGTAGATATACTAGCCAATATCCAGGATAGAGGTATCAAACTATCAGAGTCACAATATTTCGTTTATGTTAGTAAACTAAACAATCTAAATACAGAGAGATTAAAGAATATGCCAGAAGAATATAAGAATGAATACATTAGAAGAATCAACACTTTAAAGGCAGTAGAGATAGAATTATGGAAGAAGGTAAAGGATAGTGATGTAAAAGATGGTGATAAAATATCAGCACTTAGAGAGTTAAGAAACATACAAACAGATATACAGAACTTCTATAATGCAGGGCCAATAGTATATGGAATGATACAGGCAATTAAGGATGAACCGTCTAAACTTTCAATTAGTTCAACAGCAAGCAGTTAGAGCAGACTCTAGAATCTTAAATCTACCAGAAGGGTTTAAAGATTTTAATGCAGTAGTAGGTAATCCTCTACACCCAGAGAATATGAAGCCTAGTCCAATACTACCTTTTCAACAGGATTATTTTGATACCTGGATGGCCCATCATAAGGTCATACTTAATAAATCCAGGAAGATAGGTGCTACTGAAACTGCTCTTAGAATAATATTATACAACATACTACAAGGTAGATATGCAGACCATGGTGTGATGATAGTAGCAGGTAACAAACAAAGCATAGCAAACAAATTCATTACTAGATTGTATAATACTGTTAGGAGAGGATTTAAAGACCTCAATGGTAATATATGGAATGTAGATGATTTAATCTCTAGAAGAAATGCTGACTCTTTACAATGGTTTAATGGCTGCTTAGTAGAGGCCTTCCCTGCATCAGACTCTGTAAGAGGTATTGAGAATACTATATGTATATTTATGAGTGAGTCAGCATTTATTGACTTAGTAGATGATAGACAAGTTTATAACGCAGTTAAACCTAATATTGCAAACATTACTAATGCAGACTTTATCTTAGAGTCTACACCTAATGGTAGGCGAGGTTTCTTCTTCGATGAGTTTAGAGCAGCACAGAAGAAAAAGAATGAGTTTGCATGGTTAGAGCAACCATATACAGTAGCATTAGGTACTCTATTATCTAGACAGTTTATAGAGAATGAGAAGAAGAACCCTAAGATAGACTTTGAACAAGAGTATGGTTGTCAATTTACTACATCACAGTCTGCTGCATTTGGAATGAAAACATTAAAATGGGGGGATGAAGACCAGGACTTTACGGTGTATTGAATGTATATTTACAATAGTAACAATCTCACAAAAGAAGATTATTATGTATTAATTAGAAGAACCATAACATGTCAGAACACTACTCCTATTATTACCAAATATAATAACGGATGGGAAGAACAAGATTGGTATGGTGATATGACAGGTTGGCCTGGATATGTAGAATCCACCCAGGAGTTTAAGAAAGAATGACTAGACAATATAGTACAAGAGTAACAAAGAACCACAACACTCATAAGAGGTATATGAAATGTTGTAGAGGATGCAGAGATGCAAAGGTATATAGACATGAGTGAGAAGGTAAAGGCCAGGCAATTAAAGATTGCAAAGGATAAGAGAGATAAGTTTATTAAATCAACCAGGAGAATAAACAGTCATACTACGAAGTCTAACTATAAGGGTGGGTTTGTATACATCACTGGTAAATATCAAACAGGACTACCAGGCCTAATAGGAGATAAGAAATGAAGAAAGAATTAGCAGAGGATGTTATGTTGGCTATTGTAAAGAATAGTAAATATAATGAACTTATAGATTTATTAACAGATGATAAAAGTAAGAAAATCGGTTACTTAATATATGGGGTAGGTTATAATGATGCTATGACTATTGCAACAAAACTATTGAAGGATGCAAGCGTTGGCCTATAATAAACCACATAGAAGTAAGATGATGAATATAGAATTACATAAGATAGGTGTACATGAATGTCCAGAGTGTGGACTTCAAGCAAGGAATCTTTCCTTATGGGGTGTGTTCTTTGGTTTTAGAAGAAGTAAGGATGTAATATCCTGGTGTAAAGAATGTAGGAAGGCTGCTAGCAAATGAGTAGAGAAATACCATGTATTAGTGATAAACTAATGAAGCAAGTAGAAGCAATATTTGCACATGGCCCTCAAAGAGCAAAGTCACATGACCAAAGATTAGGTCAATGGTTAGTGAATAATATTAGAGATAAATATGCTGATGAATGTAAAGGTTATGTACCAGACCAAGAACAAGTAACAAGGATATTATTTAATATGGAAAACCAAGAGATATATGAAATATTGAGGCATTACAATGACTGAAATAGAAATAGCCTTTACATGTGCTGGCTGTGATAGTATATTTGATGATATGGATGATGGGTCAGAATGTAATATATGTAAAAATGGTAGTTATATATGTGAGTCATGTCAAGAAGACCATGCCATAGGACACTGTTTTGATAATTAATAATATGGTTAAGAAGATATATTGTTCTGTTTGTAAAGAGGATATAATACCTAACATCTGTGAAAATCATACAACAGACCATGAGGTGTGTTATAGGTGTCATTTGAAAGGGCCGAAGCATTTAAATGTGCCAGTAAAAGAAGATAAGTAATGGATAAAGAACAATACCATGTATGGAAAGTATGGTTGGATGGTATTAGAGATATAGCAGTAATTGCGATGTTAGGAGTATGGATATGGATAGCAGCGAAGTAAAGATGATAGATGTTATAAATGTCAATAGGCGTTATACTATAGGCCAAGGGGATGTTAGTTATAGTATATATGTAGAGTATATTATGAAGAAACCATTATCTAAGGATGAGTGGATATGAATCTAACTAGGTCATTCCTTGAAAATATTATTGGTGATAAAGGAACAGTCGAACAAATCCTCAAGAATCAAGAGTTAATGAAGGGAAAAATCTTATTGACCCCTGATGAGTTTGATAAATATACAGAGAAGGCTGAGAAATATTCTAAAATATTAAAATGGGCTGAAAAAGGAGAAATTCATAATATACATTTTGTTTTACATAATTATAAGAAAATGTCAGACCAAAGCCTCAAGAATCAAAAGGATGCCGAGATATTTAGAGAGTTTGGTGATATAACAAAAAAGGAGATTTATCAAGAATATTGGAAAAATTATAAAATCGTTGAACGATTGAAAAAACGAATTGAACTCCATAAACAAACAAAAAAGGATTTAGAAGAAGCAGAAAAAGATTATCTTGATATAAAATTATCAAATAAAGTAGATATGTTCAAAGCCTGTCAAGAAGATATGTTAAATGAACTTCAAAAGATACTGGAAGGAAAGAAGGAAGTAGATTATGATTCATTGGATAAGCATGGAGTATAAAATGAAACCATGCATAGCAATAATGTTCTATAATGACCTTGATGGAATAAAGAGATTAATAAATAACTTATTGTTTGAGGCCAAAGTACCTGCAAAGGATATAATAGCATTTGATGGCCCATTTGATTTATTCCCACATAAAAACAAAATAATATCAACAGATGGCTCTAGGTATTATCTAAAGAAAATGCGTATTCAAGTAGTAGATTGTGGTATAACGAATCATATAGATAAGACTAACTATAGATTACAATACTGCCATAAACAAGGCTATGATGCTATGTTAGGTATTGACTGTGATGAATATGTTTTAGGTAAGTGGAGTACGTTTATAGAGCATTTAGAGATGTGTGAGAAGATTAAGCATAGAACTAGTTATGCTACATGCTTCTTTGATAAGGATGGCTACTATGATTCAAGGCCAGCACATCAGAGAGTATTCACTGACCTGGATAAGATAGAATATTTACATGAGCATTGGAAGGTATATTTCAAAGCAGATGCATTTAGAAAGCAAGTACTAGCCAAATGGATAGTAGGTGGAATAGTCATAGTGCATGATTCTAGTATTAGGCCTAAGAAGCGTGAGAAGCAAATGGAGTTATTTCAAAAGAGATTAAAGCCTTTAGAGCATAAACAAACCACTAATATAGTCAGGGTGCATCACAGTGGATGATAGGCAAAAGAAACGTTTATTAGTAATAGTTACTTTATCATGGGTAGGTGCAGTGATAGTATTTGGATTGGGATAACGTTAAAAACATAGAGTTTGGCACAGCCTATAAACTATGTGATGCATGTGGTGTTAACCCAAGTACTACTAAGCAGTTCTGCCCTGATTGTCAAGAGAACCATAATTTATGTCAAACATGTTATTATAAATATGACGAAGGTTTTACTCAAAAAGAATATCATCCTCAATTAATACAGGATATGAGATGAAAGACTGGATTAGAGAATTTGTATTTATGGCTGTAGATGTAAACGATAATGTAATATATTGGTGTCAGAGGTATTCTGATTGACCTGTGATAGATGCTCTGATATACACCAGGGTCAATTACTAGGCCAGGTAAGTAAGCCATGTGAATGTGATTGTCATAATTGTTCTGGTTCAGGTACAAATCCATTTACACCACAAATACCACCATTTTATCCGTTAACTAATACACCACTTTGTTGCTGTCCTTGTACTAGAGGAGAGAACTATGCAGGTGATTGTTTCTGTAATTGTCATAAAGGATTAATTAGTTGGACTGGTGGTTCAGATATAGATAACTCATGTGGCGCTAAACAATGTTAAAGTATACAGATAAGTATATCCAGGGGGAGATGAAGATATATACTGATTGTATTATGAACTCTGTTACTGGAATGATGGTAATATGGAATACTGGTAATAAAGCATTGATTGCTAAGATGCATAACATAAACGATAAATCCATTAATGATATTGAAAGGGCCATCTATGGCGCAACGATAAAAGAAATAAAATATCAATACCTACAAGAGAAGAAGGACTCTATTAAATGAATAAGGTGGTGTATGATATGATTAAGGGGATATGTACAGAATGTGGACACAATAGAATATTATTAAAACATCTTAAATGTGAGAAGTGTAGTAATGAATGTAAGGACTGTGAAGAATGATTTGTGTTAACTGTGATAGATTAATGGTGCAGCATGATTTGAAAGATAGATACTTTGTATGCTTAGGCTGTGAAGCCAGGGTAAAAGAATGAAAGATTGTAGTAATTGTGGTCATTCACCACATTTACACGATACTAACTGGAATAATAAAGAACCAGGATTAGGCAGATGTGAAAGAATTAAATGCGAATGTGAGGAATTTAAATGAGCCTTAAAGTCTGTTCTATATGTAATGACTTGATAACACTAGAAGAACACATAGTTAAGATACCTGCAGACAGAGGACTATATGCACATCAGAAATGTTTTCTATCTAAATAGTTAACTTAATATAACCCAATAATACATATACTATGTGGAACGCAGAATACGAAAAGATGGTCAGAAGAAGCAACGTTCACCAAAACCACCATTGGGCCAGATTCTAGCAGATGCTGCAGGGGTCAACGTCAACACTGTTTATCAATTAGGAAAACTCCTAAACAAATATATAGAGGTCAAACCAGTTACTAAATAATGTTTAATATTAGATTAGGCAAACTATTTATTTCATTTAAAATACTTAATGGAAAGTATGATGGGTGGTTATGGTTTTGGGATTATAGGAGAGGAGAACAATAATGGAAGATGAAGCAATAGTAGGCTTTCCTATTAAAGAAGAATATAAAGGCCATTACATATCTAACTTAGTTTCTAATGTAGAAGGCATGCAGAGATACAGCACTACACGAATGTTAAATGAATATAACAATGTTATATCAGATGAGCAAGTAGAGCAGATTAAACACTTAGGAGTGCAATATAGATACCTGGCAAGGCCATTAGTACAATATCATTATGACTTTGAATTACAGGTTCATAGAGATTACTTACTTAATGCAGCAAGAAAATGCATGATGGACACTAGCCTAGATATAAACAATCTTATAGTAGCATCAGAGATAGCAGATTATCAGACACCAGGTATTGCAGCAACATTACTACCAGCACTAGGTTTCTCTAAATTTGCTCAAGTATACAATTTACAAGGTACAGCATGCTCTAGTATGCCCAGGGTATTAGAACTAGCCCAGAACCTTAAAGGTAACACATTATGTATAATTAGTGGTATCACATCAGATATGTACCAAACTGAATTAGCAAAGATAAAATCAGAGATTAAACCTAAATCTAAAGAATGGGTTAAACTAATGTTTGCTTTCTTATTTGGTGATGCAACTGTGGCCTTTATAGTAAATAAGGATGGTGACCAACTAGGTAGAAATTATAAGATATTAAGACAGTCACATGTAATGAATTTAGGCCCACATGATTATAAGAGAGCAGCAGTATTTAGAAATGGTGATGGATTTGATATGTATGCTAATCCAGAAATAAATCAAAAGGCCCTACACTATACCGATGTAGTATTAACTAAGATGGGTATTGAAACCTTTGGTCATTATGATAGCATAGTCTTACACACAGGTAGTAGGAAGATAATAAGAGGATATAGTGATTACTATAATTATAGGACAGGGCAACTATATGCAGCAATTAATACATTAGAGAACTATGGTAATACCACTGGATGCTCTCTACCGTTAGTTTTAAATAAGGCTGATATTAATGGTAAGGCACTAATGATTGGAATAACAATGGGGTTTGGAGTAGATATAGTTGAGGTCACAACGGATTAATTGATATGGTTGAATGTAAACATGAGATAGTAAATAGTGATTACTTCTCTAAGATTTGTAAAAAATGTGGGTATGTACCAAATTGACAATTAAAGCAAACGGTAATACTTGTAATAATACTAAATGTTATGTAATATTAGTTAGTGATTTTCTAGATTTTTGTCCTGTTTGTCAGGAGAAACTATATTGAAGACAGAATGTCCATATTGCCATAAGGATTATTGTTCTACTGAAATACATAGTTTCAGTATGACCACAAAGAAGGAATGGATTAGTTATTGGTGTTGGTGGTGTTACAAGGATTTAGGGATATTATATCTAAATTGACATTCACACAGGAATGTAACGAGGTTTTAAAATGGTAGATTTTAATAAATTGCTTAGAGAAATGGATAATAAAAAATGTAAATTACATTGTGAATTATGTCAAAATAACTCACATGAACTATGCGATAATGCTCAATGTGAATGTAAAATCTATCAGGAGTTAAATTGACAATTAAGACAAAGTGTAACGAATGTGGATATTGTAATTGTTTTATTTGTAGAGGTGATTTTGAAATTATGAATGGTGAGGTAAAACCACTTTGACACTTACACAGGAATGTAACGAGGATGATTGTTGTTTCTTTTGTGGAGAGTATGCAGTTAATACGTTTATTTCAACTGGAAAAAACCTAAACCTTTGTGAATCACATTTACAAATAATTAAGGATAGTTTTGACGATGAATAAGTACACACAAAAAGCAGAGGAATATTGGAACATAAAAGAAAAAAACAAATATGTAGACTGTAAATTAAAAACAGCCCTTGAAGAATTTGGTGGTGGTAATAACAGGTTAGATTGTGAACGAGATGCTAAGCATATATTTTGTAATTGTGACCATTGTATAAAACATCCAACTTGTAGAAGATGTAGATTATTTTTTGAAACTGGTAATTATCTATGAACCTACATGAATTTGGTCAAGAGGCTGCAAAGAAGTATGGGCCTAAGAAATATAAATGGGTAGCAGAGATTAAAAGAAAGCAGAAGGTTAATATATGCCTATTCTGTGATAAGCAGTTAGAGATGTATACCAGTAAGAAGGGTAATGTATATTTAGCAAACTTTGACCACAGCCCACATCGTAAAGGCCTGGACTGTAGTAATAATTGGAGTGAGTATGGATAATGGTAACTAAAAAAGAATGGAAGGATATACAAGAGGCAGTAGACACAAGCCAGATATTCGATGATTTTAAATACAAAGTACATCTGGCCCAAATACTTAGTAAATTTATAGAGGATAATACATAATGCCTAACATAAGCGATTACAAACAAAAGAATAAAGAACAATGGTTAAGACACCAAATACATAGAGTTATATTACACCAGAACGGACACCCTGATATGCTAACATACTGGTATGGTGAGGCCAATAAGAAAGAAATGATTATAGATGCTATTAGAGATATTGTTAAAGGAGAGCATGTAGGGCCATTTGGTACTATTAACCATCTATGTAATGATTTTATATTCAAAGGTATAGTAATGAGGAAGAATCAATATTGACTATAGCACAGATTAACCCAGACTTTGAAAAGATAACACCACTTTGTATTAAAGAGTTAGATATTAAATTCCCTGATTATGGTAACTCTTGGATGAAAGAAGGTAGGGAATATTGGACTCAAAGGATATGGAATGAAGTACAAGAATATAAAACAAGCATGAGTACAGCATCACAAAAAAGAAAACTACTCAATATCATTAATATGGCTGCTATGGCATGGAGTAATTTAAAATGATAATATATGTAGCAGGTAGGTATAATGCGCCCTCATCTGGTGATAAACTAAGAAACACCCATGAGGCCATAGATATAGGAATAGAATTAATGAAGTTAGGACACTATGTTATCATACCACATTTAACTCATTTTATAGATGAACGCATGGATTACAATGCTGAACCACCAAGACCTAATGAGTTTTGGTATAAGTTTGATAATCTGATAATTCCTAAATGTGATGCATTATTCTTAAGAAGCCACTCAAAGGGCGCAGATATGGAATTAGAACTAGCAAAGAAATTAAGACTAACAATTTATACAGACTTCAGGGATGTACCTAAAGCATGACTAATTGTTTTAAATGTAATGTAGAAATGAAGGCCACTAGAATTACTGCAGTAGGATTGCTACCACCAGTAGAACGAAACCCCATGAGTATATATTATATTCATCCTAAAAATACAGATTGTAATGTAGCAGACTATGTAATTCAAATAGGATATAGAGCATGATGTTTTGGTCACTTTTATTCCCTATAAGTTTTTGGGGTAGTGGACTTCTTATTGGATTAGCATTGGGGTTGTATTATGGAAAAGGTTTTTAGGGTGGTGATAGTATGGCAGCAGTAGAATTAAGTGTAATTAGAGATGTTTTAATTATTCTTTACGTTGTTTTTGCACTACCGATAAGTATATATAAAGTAGCATTGACAAAGAAAGATAAGGCATGTTAGTAGCAAAGTATGAGAAGGGTGCAGTAGTAGAGGGAGAAGTATACGGTAATGATATTGTATTCGGTACTAACTGTGTAGTAAAAGGAACTATGCGATTAGGCAACAAAGTAGTAATAGGAAGCCTGGCCCTAGTAGAAGGACAGAATATTACAATAGGTGACGAAACTAGAATAATGCCATTTGTTGCAATAGGCTCTAATACTCATATAGGTAAGAGATGCTTCATTGGCCCATACTTTGTAATGGCTAATGCTAAACATCCAGAACCAGGCGCTGTATTAGAAACATTAGAAATAGGTGATGATGTATTAATTGGTACAGGATGTAAGATATGGCCTGGTGTTAAGATTGGTAACAATGTTAAAGTAAACATGAATAGTGAAGTACATATAGATGTGCCAGACGGAACACATATAAGGGGTCTATGGCCCATGAATTATTATGGGTGAACTAAAAAGTAGTACAGACAGTCTTGTTGGTATTTTTAAACCATTAGTTAAAATAGAGGAATTTGAACAAAGAGATTATCCAATGGAAGAATTTAAAGATAAACTAAATCTAATAGTTAGTAGTTTAAATGTTCTTATAGAAGACTATATGGAGAAATATAGTATTGAGTAAACATACTAAAGGTGAAGGCAAGTCAAGGGCCAAGATTATAAATGAAAGAGCAGGTAAGAGAGTACAGATAGAACCTAGAAGGAAAGTAGAATATCATAAAACACAGCCAAAGGAATCTAAAGGTAAATATGATAGCCTAATGATTGTACCTTATATTAGTACTAAAACATTCCCAGACTATATTAGGATGATGATAGAGTCTTATGACTGGATGCCTAACTTAGTACATTATGTAATGAATGATGTAAGTAAACCATTATATCAGAATAAGTTTGATTGGAAGTGTATTGAAACATTCAAGGCAGTAGAGCCTAAGAAATATTTTATACATCATGCTAGTGATATGTACATGATGCCTGCAGACCTGGGCAGATGGAAGAATATATTAGATAAAGACCCTAAAGCATTTGCTGTAGGTATCTATCCAATAGGTAATCAAATGAGGCATAGTAAGTTATTTGAAGACTTTGTTGTACCTACTAGATTAGTAATGTGGAGAGCATCATCATTTAAGAAATATATGCAACCTGGTATAGATATGGCAACTAAGATGTTTAATGGAACTCCATTAGATACAGTATACTTTATGGGCCACTGTGCAATTAAAGATGGTATGCACTCTGTAATAGATGCCAAGGCCAGACCATTTACTGTATTAAAGGATGAGTTTAAAACACTCTGGATTAACCCAGACAATCAGCCAGATAACGAGTAAAGTATATATAGAGTACTATCCTAGTATCTGTATGAATACAAATCTACATAACAAGACTAGTTTCCTATGTACTAAATGTAACACTGGAATCGAACAAAATCAGCCAGGTGTGGTATACTCTTTTGGAGAGTCTGCTACACATAATGTGTGTCCTATTAACTAGGACACATATCCTTTTTTATTATGGACATAAAACAACAAGAAGAAGCAGAGTTTATATCTAAAAGAGATTTATTAATATATGCTAAAGCAAATGAGAAGCGATATTCAGATGCATTAAATGAAGTAGAGGCCTTCTTTAACACAATGTACCCTATAGTAATGAAACATACAGAAACTCTATTAGAAGGCAAGAATTATAAAAAGAGTGAAGCAATTACTGTAGTATTATTACAAGGCTATCTATCAATATGGAACACACTTCTAATGAGAAAGTATAAATAAGCCTACAAGATACATAAATCATGGGTATCAAGATAGAGAAACCCCAGGTCAAGGTTAAATGGGAGTTTGTAGATGATACTGCTAAGAAGATATTTGAGTTACTCCATAAGAATAAAGAAGTAACATTTTTAGAAATTGATATGATATTGAATTTAGTTACTACTGAATGTAATAATAACAAATATGTCTTCTTATTAGACCATTTACCTAAAAGAGCAGATGGAACAGACGTTAGTGATATTCTAAAGAAAGCGCCTGAAAATCTATATGGTTAAAAGATACCCTAAATTCGGTGGCCTGGATTTAGCGAAAAGAGTAGATGCATCAGCATTAGAGATATTAACATTAAAGCCAGATGGCCTATATCATACAGCAGAGAAGATTTGGAATAAGATAGATTATAAAACTATAGCAGATGATGTAATGAATATTCAAGAAATAGAGTTAATGAATCTAATAGGAGTAGATGCTACAGGTGTTGGAGATGCAGTTATTGACATATTCCCTAAATACTTCCAGAAGATTATAAGACCTATTAAATTTACAATGCCTAAAAAACTAGAAATGATTGATACAGTACAAAGTCTATTTAATAATAATTTATTGAAACTACATCCTAAATACTCTGGTGTATTATCAGAGGAGATACTAGAACAGGAGAGGACTAAGACAGATGCAGGTAATATCAAATACCAACATCCAGCAGGTGGTCACGATGATAGATTCTGGGCCTTAGCATGCGCATGCTATACAGCAGCGCCCTATGTATATGGAAGACCTGAACCTGTAATGGCAGTAGCAGAAAGTGATAGAGGAATGAATTTCGATTTATCACCATTTTGAGAAATAGTATTTAAGAATATCGGGATAGGTATATATCCTTGTTTATCTTACACTATAGTATGAATACAACAACACAAGCACAAACAGCACAAGACAGAGCAACTTCATTAATGAATATTGGCAATATAGGACAAAAGGTAGTTCTAATGCACAGTGGATTAGTCTATGTAACAGCAGTTCGTGTTAGCGAATACGGTATGAGAGTAAGAGTGGCTAAGACAAATAACAGGAACCATTCAAGAAGTGACCAAGTATCAAGATTTGGAATTATGGCTACAATAAACAGATTATCCGATTTATTATATGAGGTAGAGAACTAATGAAATTAACATATATCGAGATTGAAGAAGCAGAACTACTAATCTTCAAAAAGATTACAGGGTGGGATTTAATTGAAAGATAGCGTAGAAATATGTGAGTGTGGTCACCTTAAAGAAAAACACTGGAAAGATAAGAAAGGTCGCCCAGGTATATGTGGTGAATATATCTATAACACATTTGAGGATAAATGTAGATGTGACTGTTATAGACCATACATGACTATAGATAAAGAAACATATAGCACAGATATATGCGCAGAGAGTGAATATTCAGACGAATTTTCAGAAACCTTATAAGTAAGAAAACCCAAATCATTTATATATGGCAAGGAAAAAAAAGGCCAAAATTGATAATATTAAGTGGAGTGACCTTAATACACAGAAAATACCTAGGGCAATAGCAGTAGGCGCTAGACAGAAAACAGCATCGAGGTCATTTAATTCAGCCACATGGAGAAAACCATTCTCTGCAGGCCAAGGTATAGGACAGCATGGATTACAGATATTTGCGCCAGTTGACCCATATACATTACAAGATAGAAAAGAATTTAGAAGTGCTTTAGATAATGCTTATGTTTATAGGGCTGCAAGAATACAGACTACATTTGTAGCAGGCCAGGGGTATACTACTACTATTGTACCAAGACAAGAAGAAGAACTACCAGACGAGCAACTTGAAAAATGGGAGAAAACAACTGAACTATATATACCTTATTGGGATAAGAAAATAACACCAGAGGCCCTCAAAGATAAAATAGATAAAATGGCCTTAGAGATGGATTTGGCTGATATGATGTTTAATGCATATATGTTATCATTAGAGCAGGGAAGATGTGCAGTTGCCATGCTACCATTATCCAGGGAAGAATTAGCAAATGGTGAGAAAGGTGATTTCGCTTTACCAGAAAAACTTGCATTGATTAGACCAGAGTTTACATTAAGACCTGTAGTAGATTTTGAAATAGGTGAGTTGTTAGGTGTTGAGGTTGTTGGACTACAATCAGATAATAGAAATAATATATTAGAAGGTGACAGGATGATTTACTTTGAACATGGGTTTAACAACGAATTATTTTCAGACCATTATGGTGATAGTAAAATTGCTAGAATATCAGATATTGCAAACACATTAAATATTATATTAAATCAAGATTATGAACGTGGTGCAGAACATACATGGCATCAGCCTAAAGTATTCAGTGTACCAATACATCCACAAGATGCAGGTAAAGAGTCAGAAGTATTACAAAACTTTCTAAGAAGGAATAGTAATAGTAAAGGCCAGGATATAGCAGTAGTTGGCCCAAGTAAGAAGGATGAGCCAGGGGTTACACTATTATCAGCAAATACAAATGCAGGTGATATTGCAGCATTAGAAGTAATGAGAACAGGATTAATCAAATCTATCATTACAGCATTTGGTATTCCAGGTTTTATGTTATCAGAGGGGGATATAGGTAAATTAGGTGGTAATGCTAACATAGAAGAAGTAGATATGTATCTAAATACAGAGGTAAGGCCAGAAGCATTAAAATTAGAATCAACTATAGAGAAGCAATTTTATGATAGAATATTAGGAATCTTGTTTAAATCAGCAACTGCGAAAGATATACCTGTTAGAATGATTCATAAATTTAACAAACCAAAGATACAGACTCTATTAACACCAGACACAGTAGCAGTGATGGGTCAACTTAGTGCTGCAGGATTAATAGATGAATCAGGTATGAGAGATATATTAGGACTAGAAGAATTAAAGAAAGAAACATTATCCAAAGGTGGAGATACAACACCAGCAAGAAACACCTGGATTCAAAATCCAAATGGTCTAAGATACCATGTACAAGATATGAGAGGTTGGGATATACCAAGAGGAGATTCATGGAATATCAATAAACCTAACGCATGGACACCAGAAGGTAATAGTGTAGGTACTATGCCAAAGGGATGGTCACAAGTAGATGTTAACACATGGTTAGACCCTCAAAAACAAATATGGAAAAAACAAAATACTCATGTAATGGGTAAGGATGCTGTGAACTGGTAATGGATTCAGACGATAGAATGTTATGGCAGAGAACATTTAAAAAATGGGATGCATTTGAATTAAGTATTAAAGATTTGTGTACTAGAACAGCCTCAATAGAAGAAAAAGTAGATAGGCATTTGGCAGACCAAGAGAAAAGAGCAGCGAAGAAAGAAAGAGTATTCTATGTTGGTATTGCTGCAATAGGTGGTATATTTGGATTCATCCAAGTCCTGTCCAATATGTAATCACCCAATGATAAAGTTACAAGTGTGTCACTTAATGTGTAAAAATTGTGGTGCGCATTTAGACTGTAGTGATAAGGGTAGTTATTGGTAAAACAAATGTAGAATTAAGATGTTTCTTGGCTAACAGTCTTAAAACTTATATCATTAATGCCTTTCTTTTGTAATTCTGACATTAAAACCAGAGCCATCTTAGTATCTACAATTTGATTTTTTGTTTCTGTCCATGTAATGTCAATAAGCATACAACCCTTAATACAGTCAAAGATTTAAATGTTTGTATGGCATAGTAATATTGAGAGTCAGGCGTTACGAAGCATGTGCTTAGGAGAATTAAATGTACTTAACATTGTTCGGAAGCCTCACTATCCGTTTACACTCATAATTCGTTCACAAACTTAATATAGGGGGTCGATGTGGATGTGGTATGGCAGATATACCAATCCTGTTAGTAGCAGCAGCAATCTTAGGTGCTGGCCTCAACGTAGTAAGAGGACACGCAAATGACCCATCTAAACAATGGAGTCTTAAAAAGATTACTGGTGGACTAATAACAGCAGTACTAGGTTCTTTGGCATTAATTTCAGTGTTGGATGTTACCAACATAGGTGGCCCTATTGCATTAGTAGTGCTAGGACTAATAACTGGATTCGGTGCAGACTTTGCCCTAGCAAAAGCAAAAGCATAGGTTAAGAGAAAACCTTAAATAAAACTCTTTCCTTTTTTATAGTATGAGCAGACATATCTGTAGGTTAATAGAATCTCCAAATGGCCTGGTATTTGAAACAGATGAAGTTAACGTATTAGGTAAAATATTACCCAAGGATGGACATACATATAGAATACTATTAAGAACAGATAATCCAGATATTGTTAGTTTAAAAACAGAAGGAAGATTAATTAGACAGGCCTTAAAAGAATACGAAAAAAGACTACCTTATAACATTAAAGTGTGGACTAGGTTACCCTTCCCCTGGGATAACAGTGATGTAGATGTAACAATAGATTTTATAGAGCCAGATGCACACATGTCTGATAATACATTAGCATACGCAGGTTTTCCATTTGGCTCATTAAGAGGAATAATGAAATTTAATAATAAATTTGCATGGTTAGATGGACATACTAGAACAGGTGCAGAATTAAGAGCATTAGGTATTATTTTACCTGGGATGATAGATACTAGAGTTTATAAAACATATAGTGTTAGACAAACTATTAAACATGAGTTTGGACATATCTTAGGTTTACCACATGATGATGCTGGTGTAATGCAAGCAATTTATCAGTTCTTTAATACCATGCTAAGTCCATTTAGTCTAAGTGAGTTGAAAGATAAATATGGTCTTAGAAGTATAACTGGTAGATGGCTCAAGTGGATTATAGCAGTAATGACTAGAAGGCAGAAATTCGGATGAGTAATAAAATTGCTGTATGTAGTATCATCATCCTCGCATTTAGTGGAATTAGTGGATTTTATTTTTCAAGCCTTTTACCAACTATCCAACCTGTTTTAGACCCACAGTCAGAACTTGTTGCAGAAGGTTCTAATTGGTATGGGTATTATAATTATATGTGCCTTGAAAACTGGCTTCATACTTATGAAAGTGGTAAGGTTACCAAACATCAGCATGAAATATGCAACATTTAAATTAGGGTGTTAGTTGATTAAATTATGCCCAAAAGTAAAGTAAAAAGGAAACAAACCACACCTAATCCTCAACTTGACATAATAGCCAAATTTTCACAGGCTAGGAAAAGAGCAATAATCACATTAGAAATTTCAGTTAAATCACTTCAAGATTCAATTCAAACCATAGTCACGATAGATGATAAGATATTCCAGTTATTAATGAAAGGACACCCATTATTCAAGAAGGAATCTTAAAACCTTATATACTAAATACTACTAAAATTATATATGGTAGCAACCGTTCTAATCAGACGTAAAACAGGCGCAGGCCCAACAGTAACAGATATTACTTCTATTAATACTAGAGCAAATACTACAGATGCTCACACTACAGCAGATACAGCCAGCCCTATTCAAATTCCAACAGATACTTCTACTAAACGTTCATTTTGGGTAGTTACCAGATTAGATGCTACAGTAGGCCCAGATACTTTAATTGATAATATAGAATGGTTTTCAGATGGTTCTAATACATTTGGTACAGGGGTTGCATGTAAGGGAGAATCAGCAACTGATTATACTCAAGCATCAGGTACAGCAGGTGATGATGGTTTACCATTAACTACAGGTAATTATACTAGTTTAACAACTGACCCAGTTAGTGTGTTTGGATTTACTAGTGCTTCACCAAATGCTATTACAGGAACACAGGCCAGTACAGGTCAATTTGGTGACCACATGGTTTATCAAACAGAAGTAACATCAGATGCAGGCCCAGGCGCAACACCAGAAGAAACTTGGACTTGGCGCTTTGACGAAACATAGATAGGTTTATATATACTTTTCTCTTTTTAAACTCATGGTCTATTGGATAGCATGTTATAAAGATGGTAGACAATTAAAACAGAGTGTAGAGGCCAAATACGAAGAATTAGAACGTGATAAATTATATGCATTTGTGTTAATGTTCCAAGATAAAGATATTCTAACTATTTGGTTAGATGATGATAGACAATTAATTTGGAGATTAAGACGAGAAGTAAAACCAGGTAGAGGTGAGCAAAGGATGCATTTAGCAGGGTGGAGAGAAAAAGTAGGAGATAAAACAGTACAAACATTATGTTACATATTTGAACAGTTTAATGAAAAAGGAGTGGAAACTATACCATTAATACATATTGCAGGTAAATTTGACAGGGTTAGAAACAGATTCATGTACGAGGGTAAACTAAGGAAATTTGAAGTATTTAAAGGTGAAACATATTATAAGAGTAAAATCATTACTGGCCCAGACGGTAATCCACAAACTATCCAGGAAGAATTTATAAAAGAATAAATAGTCAGCAACACTTATATATAGTATGCCAGACTTAGATTCAGTTGCAGCCATACCTACAGGTGGTATTGCCGAATGGGATGGGTTAATAACAAATATACCAAGTGGTTTTGGCCTATGTGATGGAACACTGGGTACACCAGATTTACGTTCAAAGTTTGTAAGAGGTTCACCAGCAGGGTCAGATTCAGGCGCAACAGGTGGTAGTGATACTATAGTTTTAGTTGTAGGGGAATTACCAGCACATAATCATGGTTCTGGTTCATCAGCGCATACACATACTACAAATAAGGGTAATAACAGTGGTGGTAAAAGTCATAATAAGAATTTCCCAGGTGGTGCAGAGCCTTTTAATTCAGCAACATCAGGTGTAACTTTAGGTAATGAAGGTACAGATGATGCACACACAAATTTGCCAGCATTTTTTGAATTAGCATATATACAGAGGTTATAGATTTGCCAGTATTAGGAGATTCAGGTGCAGAGTCTGGATTAATAATTAAATGGTCAGGTACATTAGCAGCAATACCTAGTGGATGGTTATTATGTGATGGCAACAATGGAACACCAGATATGAGAAGTAGATTTTCTAGACAAGTACCCAATGCAACATCAGATGCAGGAACAGTAGGTGGTGCAGATACGCATGTTTTAGTTACAGGAGAAATTGCAGCACATGGACATCCAGTTAGTGGTGATGCTCATTTTCATATTTGGGGTACTAGTGGTAATAGTCAAGGTGATGATGGAAATACATCAAGTGTAACTAGTAGTTCTAATAATTTAGGTACTATAACTGTAGGTTCAACAGGTGCAGACGAAGCACATGAAAATAGACCTACCTATCACGAATTAGTATTTATAATGAAGGAGTGAGATATGCCAGATTTAGGAATTTCAACATCAATAGAAGTAGGAGTTATAGTAGAATGGAGTGGTACTACAGTAAATATACCTACAGGATGGGTTATATGTGATGGAAACAATGGAACACCTAATTTATTAGGATTACATATTAGGGGTGCTGCAGCAGGAACAGACCCAGGTGATACAGGTGGGTCAGATACACATGTTCTTACTACAGATGAATTAGCAATACATACTCATAGTTTTTCAGATTCAGCCCATAATCACACAACTAACTTTTTTGACGGTACTAGTAGTAGTGGTACTGGTCAAATTAGAGCCTCTGGTGGACTTACTGGTGATGGAGTACATTCCAGTAATGTTAGTGCTTCTGTTACTATTAGTAATGCAGGCTCTGGCAACGCCCATGAAAACAGGCCAGCCTATAGAGAATTAACGTATATTATGAAGACATAAATACTAGATTTGTAGTATATAAAGATATGGAACAAACATTTTTATTTACCTGTAATTGTGGGGATTCCCTTAGATGTGTGAAACCCCTACCTAAATGCGCTAGATGTGGTAAAGAAGGTGCTTACTTCAAGGTGGTAGAATGACTGAACAAGTAAAGATAATCAAAGTAATAGATATTGGAGATAATAAATGCCAGGTAGAATATGATGTAATAGATGAGGATTATATACATCCAGGTTTTAATCCAGAAGACTCTAACATACACCAGATATATAGAGGTTCATTTTCATGCCATAAAGATAAAATAAAAGAAACTTTAAGTAAAGAAGTAAAAGAAGCATTACCAAAATATAAAGGTAAAGAAATATCAATGTTAACAAGTGTATTTGAGGTAAGTGAATTATGACCACATTCTTTTCAGGTACAGTAACTGCAGATGCAACAGATTCAGAAGATGAAGCATTTGAGATAAATGATAATGAGGTTTATTATTCTGCATTTATTTACACATCAGATATGGAAGCAAGTGATACTGTAATTATTAGAGTATATGTAGACGACCCAGTAGATGTTAATGATGTGCCATATTTAGAAGAAACTGTATCAGGGGTTCAAAGTGTATCAGCATATTTCATTCCACCAATACCAACAAGAGATTATAGAGTAACAATACAGCAAACTACAACAGATGCAGGTGGATTTAAATCATTCAACTGGCGCAGAGTTGAAACGTAATGCCTTATCTTAATAGTCCATCTACAGTACATGTTCATTGGATTCAAGAAGAAAACCAAATTTTAGTGCCAGATACAGATGTTGTAGTAGGGAGTTGGAAAGATACAATTTATGGTGATAGTGATGCAGTATTATTTGATGAATTAGACGAAATACCCCAGGATGGCTTAATTACTGCCATACATCATACAGACCCAGGTAAACCATTTGACCCATTTAGAGTGACATTAACAGATGGATTTGACCCAGAAGTATCTGATAGACATAGATTAAAATTTACAGCCTCTGGCCCAATAGGAACAGAGTTAAAAGCAGTATTATATGAAGGTGCTGTTATAAGAGCAGAATCACCATATTTCAAAATAAAACCAACTATGGACACCTATGTTTACACATTAACAACAACAGAGGCAGATACTATTACTAATTATACAAACCTCGAAGTTAGGATATTACCTAGTGGAAACCTCTCACACACATCAGATAGTTTTTTGAGTGTTTAAATACTAGTTTTAACTACATTTAAATAGGTCTAATACAATGGACAAAATTCAAAAATTAATTCAAGGTACTCAAGGTATTATTCAACATCATTATAGTAAAACAGGTCATGGTAAATTCCAGGTTTTAGGTGGAAGTAAAAATTCTAAAATCGAAGGTGTATATTGTAAAGATTGTAAAAAAATGATTACAGTAATCAAGGTGGTGACTAAATGACAGATTTATTAGATAGAATACAAAACCCTGATATAATAAGTCCAGATATAAATCCTATATCTGCACATGCTTTTACTGGTGCAGTTACACTTGCAGTTCTAGGGCATGTCACTAGACAGGCCATAATTAACAAATGGACTTTAGTTGGGGATGAAGTAGTACAACTAGATGCTATTATTGCAGTATATGCAGGAAAATCTAATGCCAATCAAAAACAAGATTATGTAGATGCAATAATTGCTTCACTTTTAGTTCGTGAAGATGGAACAATAACTAAGGCCCAAGTAGAAACCATATTGGAGATATAGAATGGCTCTAGATGTAGAGGTAGGACAATTTACAAAAAATACAAGTGGTAGTGATGGCGCTACACAAGCAATCACTACATCATTCCAACCAAAGGCTGTTTTGTTTATGGGAAATTGGCCTGTTACATCAAATGGAAATCCAACAGATGGTGATTCTATTATAGGTGTAAGTTTTTCAGATGGAACTAATCATAGAGGTATATGCACATCAAATGAAGATGGTCAAGGCACTCAAGATTCCGATAGGGGAATGAGAGAAAATATTTGTGCATTTAGTGATGAGGATGGGGTATGGCTTGCTTATGGCACAGTGGCATTTAACGCAACAGACTTTACAATAACTTGGACAGAAAACACCAACACTACTGCTACTCTAATTAACTGGATAATATGGGGTGGTGCTGACATAACAGGAATAGATGTGGGTACAATAGTTGCTGCTAACAGTGGCACATATCCAGAGGATAAATCATTTACTACAAGTGCAGCCACACAAAATATTACAAATGGTGAAGGGATATTATTTTTGGCGAGTGTGCTTTTTAGTACTGATTCACCAGTAACTGGAATACATGGAATTATGATGTTTGGTGCAGCAACAAGTCCAAGTCAAGAATGTGCAGTTGGATTTGGAACTGTTGGTGGTGGTGCTACATCCAATGTTTCCACTGCTTATGATGATGATGCATGTTGGAATGTACCATTTGCAGGAACTACTTACCTGGTTGCTAATTTAAAAACATTCGATGCAGCAGGATTTGATTTAACATTTACTGTAAATATTGGAGATTCTACAAGACATGCAATTTATCTTATAATGAAAGGTGGTAGGTGGGAAGTCGGTGAGGGCACACATGCAACATCTACAGGAACAAAGGCTTTCACTACAGCATTTGAACCAAAGGCATTAATCACCATGAGTTCAAGACTAACATCATCCACAAGACTAGATGGTGATGGTGACCTTTGTCTTGGTATTACAGATGGAACAGAGGAGTATATTACAAGTCATGGAGAGGAGAATGGTCTATCAACATCAGACCTTGTAAGAAGAACTGATAATGATGAAGTTGTTGCAATACATAATCCTGCTGCTGCTAGTGTAGACGGTGAGGCTGCATTTTCTTCATTTAACGCAACAGATTTTACATTAGATTATGGTAATGGTTTTGCTAGTGCTAATTTATTTGGCTGGATAGTATGTGCGGATGATGCACTTACAGTAGTAACTGAAGACCATACAACTGATTCTTTATTAAAGAAATTCGACCTTACTAGGACTCATACCACAGATTCATTACTTAAGAAAATAGATAATTTACTTACTCATACAACCGATAGTCTATTACAAGAAGTAGATAATTTACTTACGCATACAACAGATTCATTCTTACAATCTACAGTACAACCAACTGTTGAACATACAACAGATTCATTATTACAAACAGTGGATAATACTAGAACTCATAGTACTGATTCATTCTTAATACAATATGTATTAGTAACACATATTGAATTTGAGATACCATTAGGCCCAATAACAGTAGTTCATACAACTGATTCATTATTAAAGGCTATAGATAATTTATTAACTCACACAACAGATAGTTTATTACAAACTGTAGACAATCTTTTAACTCACACAACTGACTCATTATTAAAGGCTATAGATACATTAAAGACTCACACAACAGACTCATTCTTAACATCCCAAGTTGTATTAACTCATACCACTGACAGTTTATTACAAAGTCACGAAACTAGAACTCATACTACTGACTCATTATTAGCAGGCGCAGGCACTAGAACCCATACTACAGACTCGTTATTACAAGAAGTAGATAACCTTAGAACACATACTACAGATTCATTCTTATCGTCAAGAAGATTATTAATACATACTACTGACTCTTTACTTCAATCTATAGACAATCTAAGAACACACACCACTGATTCATTATTAAAAGCGATAGATACATTAAAAACACATACATCAGACTCGTTATTAAAGAAACTAGATAATCTCTTAACCCACACTACAGACTCATTAAAGAAAAGAATAGATAGTTTACTTACTCATACAACCGACTCGTTCATCTTAACCTCTGGTACTAGAATACATACTACTGATTCCTACCTTGCTAACCCAGGCAGGGGTGTTAGAAACACAGTAATATTCAAACGTGAAAATAGAGCAACTGTACGATTAATAAAACAACGAAGGAATACACAGAGATTTAAATAAAACTATATAAAGAATAGGAAGGTATATAAAACATGGCAGATGGGAAATTCGTGACTGGTCAAATAGGCGCTAAATTCATACTTAAAGTTGAAGAAGATACTCTTTCAGGGCATGCAGGATATGATGTAACACAGGCTGAAGTATCAGATATTGATATGGTGTTTGAAACCCCAGATAGAAGAACCAAAGGGCCTTTTACTGCTACTATAAGAAGTGCTACTACAGATGAAATTGAATTTTCAACCACAGATTCTGATTTTCTAGATGTAGATGGAAATTGGAAATATAGAGGTATTATAACATTAACAGATGGCGATACATTACCTACAAAAAATGCTTCAATAGAGGTCATTAACTAATGCCATTACCTGGGGGTAAATCCTTTAATCAGTTAGTAGAAGAAATAAAAAATGAACAAAATGTTAGTGATGAGCAAGCAAGAAAGATTGCAGACTCTATAGAAAACAAAGGTAAGAAAGCCAAAATGAAATTAGACTTAATGGGATTAAAAGCAAAAATAGAAAAAGGCAATACAACATTTAAAACATTATCACCAGAAGATATTACTGACATAGATGATATTAATCAAAACCTTAAACCAATACCAGGAACTAAACCAAAAGGTGAATTTACTCCTGCAAGAAAAGCCAAACATAATATTCAATGGCGCAGAGTAAAAATTGCAAAACTACAACAACTACACAGTGGACTAGTTTCAGATAATGGAAAATTTGCTAAATATTGGTTATTAAATGCTAAGGATGTAAATGGTAATGGTTGGGGTGTTTCACAAACAAACCTAGCAAGAAATATTAAATCATTTATAGGACAACCATTTGTAATTACTGCTAAAACCTGGATAGCAAATAGTCAGTATGGTGATACGTTTGACCATCCACATATACCAACAAACGATATGAATAAGATACTAAGACACCAAGAACACTATAGAGTAGCAAATATTATAGATGTACATGAGAGAGATGGACAGTGGTTTGCTATTATAGAACGTGACCCAAAATATGCACATTTAAATTTACCAGCGTTTTGTAGTCCTGCAATATATCAACTAGATGCTATGGAAAACGAATCTAGATTAACTAAATGGAGAGGGTTACACTTAGCAGGATTGGATGTAGACCCTGCTTATGGCGCACAAGTAGCACTACTTAGAGGGTCATGTGATGGCCCTAAAGGTGTATGCATGCATCAGTTAAGAACTGCAAAACTAAAACTAGCAGCAACAGGATTAACTGAAGACCCAGATAGGAGAGATAAAATAAATAAATTTCTAGCAGACTCACCATTATCAGACAGAACAATGACAGATGCTATTAGTAATCAACCAAGATTTAGAGAGAATTTTAAAGGTATTAAAGCCTTTGTAGAAAAAGGAACTAAAATTAATCCTAGTAAGACTACCCATGGAAAAGATTTAGATGATGATACTAGAACCCAATCAGCACAACTCAAACTATTAAAAATGGCATTAAACGATATAGGTAGGAATAGAGCAAATAGAATAAAATCTGAACAAGAAACAAAAACACTGGCAAATAAAACAAGAATAGATAATGCTAATAAAAGAGTTGGTAATAGTAGAACTGCATTTCAAGAACCAACTAGTACGTTCTCAAACTCATTTCGAAAAAAAAAGCATAAAATTCCAAACATAAAGACTTCTAAAGAAATTTCATGTCCTACATGTGGCAACAAAATAACAAAATTACCATTACCTAATCTTAAATGTAGTAATTGTGGGAGAAATGTTAAAAATGCAAAAATATTCTATGCAGTAGGTGAAAAGTCATTAAACCCAGAAACTAATAAGGCAGATGATTTTCCAAAGTTATCAGAGATTAATATTAACCCAGACCATGGTAAGTTGATTGCAGATGCGTATGACAGTATAAAACATGACCCAAATAACCCAGATGTTAAATCTGCTTATGGTGCATTAATTAATGAAACTAATCAACAGTTTTCAGACTTACTAGAGAATGGATTACAAATATCAGCCAATAAGCCAGGTGAATCACCTTATAAAAATTCTGAAGAAATGCATAAAGATATAAAAGATAATAATCATTTATCATTCTTTCCTACAGAACAAGGATTTGGTGAAGGAGATTCACCAAAAGACCATCCTATGTTAGCAGCCACAAAATTTGAACTAGAAGGAAAACCATTATTAGCAAATGATGTGTTTAGAGTAGTGCATGACATTAACGGACATAATAGGGGTGAACCTAGTGGATTTGGCCCTAAAGGTGAACATCAGGCTTTTCTAACTCATAAACAAATGTTTAGCCCAGAAGCAACTAAAGCATTATTTACAGAAACTGCAGGTCAAAACAACTGGGTTAACTTTGGCCCATTTGGCAAACAGAATAGAAAAGACCCAGCAAACACAAAGTTTTCAGACCAGAAGGCAGGTCTATTTCCAAACGAAATAATAAGTGGGAAGTTTCACCTTTGACTAATCCACACAGACGTTCATCAGAGGAAGCAACAGGTGAATTTTCAGAGATAGAAGAAACCATATCAGCATCACCTATAATAACACCAAAGACTCTATTATCTAAAATAAAGTTATTAAATATGGTAACAGGAACACAGAAAGATGCAGTGTTAAATCAAAATGTAATAGATGCTTTTAAGAAAGGTAAACCATTGAAAAATCAATCATTTGAATCAACAGGAAGTTCTTTTAAATTATTTGGACATGAGATTGCAAGGAATACTTCAAAAGGACTTCAAGTAAGTACTGCAGGATTTCCAACATCTAAAACCTTTGATACGTTGAGGTCGATGGGAGTTAATGTAAGAACACAGAAAGGTATAACTAAAATTGGAGATAGAGAGATAGACCCCACTAGACCTGATTTTCATTTAGTACCTAAGAAAGATATTTCTAAAGAAAAAGTATTCTTCTCATCACCAGAGCAGAGAGAAAAACTTAAGATTAAAAATAAAGCAAGGGGTGGTGGTGAGGCCATACGAAAGCAGAGGGAATTTAGAGAAAAGTCAAGAGAGCAAGCAACAGGAAATAAGAAAACTATACCAAATGACCCAACTTTAACTCAACCACAAGACCAAGAAAATGTAAATTTAATAACAGGTGTAAAATCACCCATTGGCCCTAATGTAAAAGCGCCAGAAACTCATCATATATTCTTTAAAAATAAACAGCCTGGGCTATCACAAAACACACTTAATGCAATACCATTATCAAGAAAAGAACATACTAACCTACATAGATTAAATGCAAAGTTAAAACTAATAAAAATGGCATTTAAGTTTAAAGATGATGATACGGACAAAAAAGGAAAAGGATTTTTGTCAAACATTCCAAAAGGTATGGCTAATAGAATGAATAGAATGATAAATTTCGAGAAGACACTACCAATGTCTAAAGAAACAGATTTAGATGCTCATAGAAATGTAACAGAAAATGATTTTATTGCAACTGGAAAACCAATAAGACCTAAAGGCAAGGATGTAAGACTTGATGAAGATACAAAGAAGAAAAATGCGAAAGGTATAAATTGTACACCATGTACTTTAAAGGCTATGAGTAATTTAAAATTTGCATTAAAGAAGAAAAAGATTAAATATGCTTTAGAGAGAGAATTAACAGCAGATGATATAGTAGATTCTTTTGAACAGTCAAGACTTAATATTAAGGGTGCGAATGGTGTATTTGACCCAACTGATAGAAGGATATTAGATGCAACTAACCCACCAGACACACAGAGATTAAGAGAGTTATTTAGAGAGAATAAGCGCAGTATAGGCTTCAATAGTATAACAGACACCAGGAAAGGCCCAGAAACACGAATAGGGCTCATAAGACAACAGTTAAAGCAGATTGAGGCCCAAGGTGGTAAGCCAGCAATAGGATTTGATGAGGGAAGTTTAGAAGCAGTTAATGTAACATCAGGTGATACAGATAGAGAACTGTTAAGTACATTACCAAATACACAGAACAGTACAGGGGTATTAGATTCTAATAATAAATTTAGAATAGTTAAAAATCCAAGATTTAAAAAGTAATACTGTAGTAATACCCTACATATAAACCTTATATACAATGGAATATCCTTTATATATAATGACAGCAAACAAGAACATACATGCTAAGTTAGTCAAAATTGCACAAGACCAACTAGATATTGCAAACGCTGAAACAGCAGGTACTGCAGGCCCACAAGAAGTTGTGGATGCACTGGTCGAAGTTATTGATGATTTATCAACAGTAGCAGAGGCAATCCCAGCAGAACCAAGCGCTGAATCTGGTATTGATGCCACAGAAGGCCCATCACCAGACCCAGCAGCCGACCCTGCAGCAACAGCAGACCCAGCAGCAGAACCAAACCCAGAAGACCCATTAGTCGCAAAAGACGATGATGATGAAGACAAAGAGAAAGATGCTAGAATAGTAACTCTTACTGCACAAGTTAACAAACTCAATGCACATATTGCAAAAGAGCAGTTAGCATCAGTAGCAGAAGAATACTCAATAGCACTTCACAATGACACTCGTCAGCAACAATCCAAATTTGATGAGATAATGGCTTCAGGTAAAGATAATGCGTACTGGCAAGCAAGACTAGATGCAATAAATGAATTTTCTAACGCAAACAATGTAAACACACAATACTCAAAACCAGCGAAAAACTTTTCAAGTTACAAAGTTGCAAAACTAGGTAACCGTAGAACTGTTAATCCAGGGGAGTTGAATCTTTAATCATGGCATTTGGTTTAAGTCCTGCAGGTACTATTACCAAGCAGGCAACAGGAATTGTCAGCACTCGTAGAATTGGTGTAGCAGATTCAGCAAACATCTCTAAAGGTGATGTAGTATTTATTTCAGCAACAGGATTTGTAGACGTTGCAAGTTCAGCCGATGATGGTCACTACAGTGTGGCTATTGAACCAGCAAACAATGCTTCAGGTTCAGACGGTGATATTTCAGTACCATTAGCAACTAGTGGACATTATGTCACAGTAGTAGCAGACGGTGCAATTAGTCCAGGCGAAAGAGTCAAAATTGGCACAGTCGCAGGGGAAGTAATTGCAGTACTGGAAAGTACAGATGCTGAAGAAAAAGTTGTGGGTACATATTGGGGTAAAGAAGGTGGTACGATTGCAAAATCAGCCACATCAGCAGATGATTTCGAGGAATCATTCACTGACGATGCCGACTTTGTACCAGTAGATGCAGCAGCAGCAGACATTATTGAGGTAGAGTTAAGATGAGAAGTAAAATCTTCGAGGCAGCAGACACACCAACACATGGTTATCAAATCTGGAAGAATCCAGTTGACAATCTGTTATATGGTGCTTATGAAACTCCAAAACATGGTTTCAAAGAAATTGGTGCGTGGCCTATCTATGACTTGAATCAACATACATCCAATGTCAAATTCGCCAAAGAAGGCAAGACAGAACTCTTAGGAGATTCATATCTTGATTCTGAATTTAGAAACTTATCCGATGAATATCGTGATAGTATTCGAGTAGGTGGAAGACAAAAAGATGCTGCGTTAAGAAGCGAGAAAAATTCTGCAGTTAACATAGTTAACGTGTGGACTGAAGTTCTAGGTAGACTAGACAGAGTTTATGCAGGTAAAAACCTTGCTAAAGAAATACCAGTACCAAATCTCTTAATTGAAATTGATACTGTTACGAAATACACAGGTTTAACCAGATTAGATGAAGG
>SDBT01000935.1_pt1 | contig 49104 bp, 87 predicted proteins | sample 2277101 | NCBI WGS metagenome assembly SDBT01 (sample SAMN10404973, study PRJNA504765) | marine sediment metagenome | isolation source: marine sediment core GS10_PC15, 103 cmbsf | place: Arctic Ocean: Southern Knipovich Ridge | collected 2010 | reverse complement strand
TAATGGAGATTATGTTGAACATTTATTAAAGTTAGGTGAACAAAGTCAGGAACCATCAGAATTAATTAAAAAGTATCTAAAGGAATACAAACAAGACATTAAGGATAATAGGTTTAACTGGGAAATATTTGATGAGCTTCTCATCAGCATTAAAGAACATGAAAAGATTGTAAACAAAATACAAACAGGTTTTATAGAAATTTCTAATAACCTTGCAAATCAAATGTTAAGAATGGATGAAGTTAGATTAGAAAAAGAAAATCAAAAGCTAAAGCAAGAACTTAAAGAATTGAAAGAAATTCATACACTTGATAAAAATGCATTAAGGTTTAAAAATATAGCTTTTGATTCTGCATATGAAAATTCAATTTCTATTAAAGGTTACAAAGCCAAAGTTGAAGAGATGATTGATTTTGAGTTACATACAGTTAATGTTGAAAGAGCAAATGGGTTAATTACAATAAACCAATATAAAGAACATAAGATAGTTTTAAATCATATTCGACGGAAATTAAAGGAGATTAAATGAAACAAAATACAAAAGGTCTATTAATATTATCTGGAATATGTCTAATCATGGTAATTACAATGTGGTTAGGATGGTGGGGATGAAATGAAAAGTAAATTCCAAAAGGAAATTGAAAATAGTGCAAGAAGATTAGAAGAAATTTACAAGAAAATTATACCATTATATGAGGAAAGTGTGAAATGAAACTTAAAAAAGCAATTAGAAAAATAGCAATGATAGGAACTGGTGTTGCTTTATTAGGGGTAATTATAACAGGGGTGCTAAAATGAAACTAACATATTACCAAATTTGGATACCAGCAGTAATTCTATTGGGACTAGTCTTTTTTTGGATAGCAATGCATCCAGAGGTGCTGAAATGATATTTTATTGGTTAGGTTGGTTGGAAGCAAAGACAAGAAAACTTATAGATAAACTGGAAGACTTGGAACATCATTTAAGTAATGAATATATTGAAGGATATTTAAGGGGAAAGGGTGTGAAATGAAACTTAACAACGCAACAGAAAGGGTAGTTACTCTCATTAAAAAAGATATTTGTAATTTACAAGCTTATGATAAATGGGGAGATTTGAAGAAGAAAAGAACTTGGTTTAGAAAAGGTAAAGGTGGAGGAGGAAATTACATTTTAGTATGTGATTTATTTAGAGTTTTAGCTAAATATCATAGAGAAGACAAAGAATTACTTAAAAAAGAATTGGAAGAAATGAAAAAATGAAAATAATTGATAAAATTATGGGATTTTTTGGATATGTTAGATGTAGAGTGTGCAATAAATGGACAGAACCCTCTATATCTGAAGGGAGTCTTTGTAGTGTGAAATGTTTAATAAAGGAAATTGATGAGAATATTAAGAGGGATAATAAATGAAAATAGAATATCCATGTATTGAAGAACAAGATTTTCCAGATAGAACAGAATTTAGATTGGTGGTTTTGGATAAAGACCCATTTGATAAAAAAGCTAAACCATTTGAAACTTATGCTGGTAGATACAAAGAATATGGGACAGATAAACATTCTTTAACTGTATTTGAAGAATACTGTCATATTGCTTATAAAAATAATAATTGGTTTCAAAGATTATTTATAAGAGGTAATTATCATGACCAAAAATTAATAATAATACAATATTTTAAAGACTTATTAGAAATTATTAAAATAAAAAAAGGAACACCAACAATCAGGAGAATGATAGGATGAAAGAATATAAATTTATGCCAAAAGAGATTAGACAAGCATTAAAAGATAGATGCAATGAGTTAGGAAAATTAAAAAGTTTATCAAGACATCAAGACATATTAGATTTAATGTATAAAATAATTGAGGCAATGCCATGAGAAATTTTAAATATGTAGATTGTAAGGAAAAGTTGGATAAATGAAAAAGAAAATAATATTAAGACAAGGATTAAGAGTAACTGCTCAAGAATTAAGAGAATTAGCAGATGAATTAGATAATGATTTTGAAGAATTATATAAAGTTACAGGTTATAATAGAAACGAAGTAACATTTCAAGTTAATATAATTAATAAAACACCTAAGTGTTCCGACACATGGATTATAGAAAAATGATTGGAAAAATAATTAACTGGGAATTTAAAGAAATAAAAGATGAAAGTCGTCATTGGGTTAGAGATAAAATAAATATGTTAATGATAACAACCATATTTAAAACAACAAAAGGCACATATTATGCACCTTGTTTTGTTGAAAATAAAGAAATGGGAATAATGATGGATTTAATTATGAAAGAATTAAAGTTAAATCTCAAATTACAACATGGAATTTTAAAATGAAAAAAGAAGAGATAATTCAAAAAACAAAGGAAGAAATTGTAAAAGAAATTGATTATTTGATAGGTAGGCATTATGATTTAGCTAACAAAAAAGAACCTTTAACAGAAATTGAAAAAAGAGAATTGAAAGGATATGGTTTTAAATTTGTTTTGTTCGGTTCAGGTATCCCTCTTTCAGGTATGAAAAGAGATGAATATTTATCTTTAACTGATAGAGATTGGGGAGATAAAGCTCAAAAAGAAATAGCAGATGGTAAAAGGCAGTATGATAATAGAACAGAAGAAGAAAGAAACAAAGAGGTAAAAGTAAGATGATAGAAGATAAAGAGTTTTGGATAGCTTATATTATCTTTTGTATTTTTTTATTTTTATTTTGGTTGGTGATAAGATGAAAAATAAAATAATTAAAATATGTAAAGACATAGAGAAAAATTACAAAGTAAAAATTATCTTTGCAGTAGAATCAGGAAGCAGAAGTTGGGGAATGAGTAGCAAGAATAGTGATTATGATGTAAGGTTTGTCTTTTGTAGAAAAAGAGAAGATTATCTGAAGTTAAGTAGACCAAAAGAAATAATTGCTGTTTGTGAACATATGCCAGAAATTGATGTTTTAGGATTTGACATTTATAAATTTTGCAAAATGTTAAGCACAAGCAATCCAACTTGCATTGAATGGCTATTAAGTGAAATTACTTACTATGGAAAAATTCCAGATGTGCTGAAAAAATATATTATTAAAAATCATAGAAAGATAGCTTTATTTCATCATTATAAATCAATGTGTAAACAAAATTATTACAAATATTTAAATAGTAAAAGATTAGTTACTTATAAAAAATACCTTTATTGTATGAGAGGATTGGTAAATAGTTTATGGGTGAAACATACTGAAGAATTACCACCAATAAATTTTAATGATACTTTAAAAATTTTTGAAAGTGAATATATGAAACAATTTTTTGATTCATATATGAATGAAAAACTGCAAAGGATTATTGCACTGAAGAAAAAAGGCAAGGAAGAAGACATTATACAGAACATTGTGAAGCTTGACAGATGTATTGGTAACTTTTTAAAGACAGAAAATTGGGAACATAAAGAAACAAAAGAATTAAAAACAGAGAAATTAGATAAATATATAGTATCAGTAGTCTAATCTGGTAGGGCACTTGCCTGCAAAGCAAGAGGTTAGGGGTTCAAATCCCCTCTGATACTCTTGGGGTGTTGGTGTAACTTGGTTAGCACCCAGCACTTGGACTGCTGTAATCTTGGTTCAAATCCAGGACACCCCATCGGGTGCATAGGCTAGTAGGAAACTATCGGTCTCCAGAACCGAAGTCACAGGTGCAAATCCTGTTGTGCCCATATGCCGACGTGGAGGAACAGTAAACTCGCTGGTCTGCTATTTAGCCCAGAGTCGAATCTGGTTGTTGATTAGTCCAGAGTTGAATTCTGGGTTAGCCCAGAACGGAGAACCAGAGTTCCTGAATAAGGTTTCCCGGTGCAATTCCGGGCGTCGGCGTTTAACTCCGTATGGTGTAATAGCAGCACAAGTGGCCGTAGACCACTTAGAGGAGGTGCAAATCCTTCTGCGGAGATGATAGGCGCATTGTCTAAAGGCAGGATACTTCCTTTACATGGAAGAGGCGTGGGTTCGATTCCCTCTGTGCCTATATATGGTGGATGTAGTTTAATTAGTAAAACACCAGTTTGTGGCGCTGGAGAAGTGGGTGCAATTCCCATCATCCACATTTGCCCGAGTAGTTTAATAGGTAAAACACTTGGCTGTTAACCAAGAGATTGGATGTTCAAATCATCCCTTGGGCGTATGCTTACGTAGCCCAATCTGGTTAAGGCACAGGTTTTGTAAACCTGAAATTGTAGGTTCAAATCCTACCGTAAGCTTTTGCCTTAGTGGTATAGTGACAATACACCACCTTGTCGAGGTGGAGTTCTGGGTTTGATTCCCAGCTAGGGCGTTGCGCTAATGGTCTAATTCGGTATGACAACGGATTTCCAATCCGTTAGTATGAGTTCAAATCTCATTTGGCGCATTAATAAAATATAAAGGAGATGAAAAATAATGATACAATTCAACAGCAAAGGATTGAAAGAAGTTAGAGTTAGAGGTAACAATATTATTTTAGAATATGAAGGAAACAAATTAGCATATAGAACATATATTAGCGAATATGGAAGAGCAATGAAAATTGCTAATAAATATAAAGAAGTGGACATGAAACAAATCGGAACAGTGTCAAGTTACTTTGATAAAGCAAAAGTTGCTGCTTTGAAATTAACTGGAGATTTATTAGTTGGTGACAAAATAAAAGTTATTGGTAGCACAACTGACTTTGAGCAAGAAGTTACAAGTATGGAAATTAATAATAAGAAAGTGAAAGTAGCAAAAGCTAAAGATGATGTGGGTATTAAAGTAACAGAGAAAGTGAGAAAGAAAGATAAAGTTTACATCGTATAATCCTAAGGTAAAAGTGCTGTCGTCTAGTAGCCAAGGACATTGGGTCTTGAACCCAAAAATCGGAGGTTCAAATCCTCCCAGCACTATTTAAAAATAGAAGGTGAGAAAATGGGAAATTATAGAATAACGGATGAAGATTTTGAAAATGGAATTTGGTATAAAAACCAAGATAGAATAACCTTTGAAGACTTTTTAAGAGGTTTTGAAGGTGATGTTTGTGCTGAAGTTGTAGTTAATGCTTGGAATAAATTGGCTAAAAAATATAAATGGAACGATAAATTAGAGGTGAAAAAATGAGTTTTAAAAAATATCCAAAAATTTATGCTTTAGGTTCAGATGAAAATATAGATATTCTGAAGTATGGAGAAGATTTAATTTGTTGTGAGGAGAAAGTGGACGGTGGAAATGGAAGTTTTTGGATTGAGCCTGAAGACAAAAGATTTGAAAAATTACATTTTGGAAGTAGGAATAGAGATTTAACTTCTGATGAGGATGAAAAAACATTCGCTAAACAGCAAATTGAATTAAGAGAACACTTAATGAAATTAGCAGATAAGAAAGGTATATTAAAAGGTATATCTATAAATCCTGATTATGTTTATTATATAGAATGGATGCAGAAACATACTATTAATTATACTAATACACCATCTTTTATTGGATTAGATATAAGACCTAAACATTGTGCAAACCAAGAAGGATTTGGATTGTTTCTAGGAAGAAAAGCAAAAGTACAAGAATTTAGAAGATTAGGAATTAAAGTTGTTCCACTTGTTTGGAAAGGTAAGGCAGGTGAATTAAAGAAATTAGATATTATTAAAGTGATTCCTAAATCAAAATATTATGATGGGTGGGCAGAAGGAATTGTAATTAAGAATTATAATAGAAAATCTACAATAGGAAATCATCAACTTTATGCAAAAGTTGTTAGAGATGAATTCAAGGAATGTAACAAAGCTGTATTTGGCAATGTGAAAAATAGGAATAGTGATACTAAAAAAATTATTGAGGAATTTGTAACTGATGCGAGAATTAGGAAGATGGTTTTGAAACATGTGAATGAAATGAATATGAAACTTGAAATGCCACTAATGAAATATGTTCCGACAGCAGTTATTAAGGATGTGTTGGCAGAAGAGTATAGTGGAATTTTTGATAAGTATAAGTTCATTGATTTTAAGGAAATGAAGCAGAAGGTTTCAAAGTTGTGTTTGAGAATGATTAGACAAATGATGGAAGAGAGAGTGAAATAAATGCCATTTATGATTCAAGTAGGGATTGATGGACAACCAGATTGTAAGTGCTGGGGGGATAATAATGTTTGAAAAAGGACATAAAACCTGGAATACTGGACTAACTAAAGAGACTGATGAAAGAGTTAGAAAAAATGCAGAGAATATAAGTAAAGCAGTTATGGGAAAAAAGAATCATATGTGGAAAGGTGATAAAGTTAAAATGGGTGCTTTGCATGCTTGGGTAAGAAGAAATAAACCAATAGTTGAATTATGTGAACAGTGTAATAAAAGAAAATCTTTTGATATAGCTAATATTAGTGGTAAATATTTGAGAGATATTAATGACTTTGAATGGATTTGTAGAAAGTGTCATATGAAAGGAGATGGTAGGAATATTAGTGTACTTTCAAATTTAAAACAGTTTAGGAGGAAAAATTAATATGTGTTTTATTATTCATCAAAATTGTAAATGCTGTCAACAATTTTTGGAACATTGCTTGAGATGTTGGAATGAATTTCATAATGGAAAGAAAGATAAGGACTACATTCCACCAGAGTATTATGGGCAGAGTATGATGCCCAAGGATGTGTCAAAGGAATTGGAGAAGATGGGTGAAAGGTTTAGACATAATCCAAGTATTAAACCAGATAAAAATAGAAAATATGATGAGGGAGATTATCATCATTAAGGAGGAATAAAAAATGAACAAACAAAGTTTTAAAATTATATATGACCATAAAGATGTTAGTGGTGAATCAAGAATGTTAGGTAATGCTGAGGATTTGATAACATTATTATTAGATGAAGACATTAACATTATTAGTATAAATATTGTGGAGGCATAGTTACAGATGATAGATGAAAATGTATTTGATAATTTAGGCACTACAACAAGCAGTGAAGAAGTTACAGATTGGTGGTGTAGTATTTGTAAAAAGAAAGGACATACAAAAAGACATCATAAGATGTTTCCAGATATTTATGGAGAGGTTAAAAAATGAGTATAAAATTTGAAAGAATAAAGGAAATACTTAAACCAAAACATTATAAGAAGTTTTGCAAGTTTATGATTGGTCAAACAATGGACATGGAAGGAGTTTATGATGATGACTTTTTGCGATTTGTAAAAGAACTGGAGGTAATTGATTAAAATGAAATTTTCAAGAAAGATAAAAGTTGAAGATAAAGATATGGTAATGACTATTAATTTAAAAGTGAATACTAATGGTAAATTATTAACAAGAGGAGAAAGTATAGCAGAATTTGATTATAGATTAGACGATATAATGAAAACTTTAATGACACGTTTTAGTTATAATGATATAAAAGTTAGGAGGAAATAAAATGACAGAACTTAAAGACCCAGCACCAGATTGTCCAGAAGAACTATTTGAAGAACAGTTTCCGAGTTTGAAAGGAAGTGGATGGAGTGGGCAAGATGTAGAAGAGAATCAATTTATGTATCCAAAAGCTAAATGGTTTAGTAGAGCAGACATTCAAGAACATTGTATTGATAAGAAGAGAGCAAAAGAAGTTATATTAAATCATAATAGTACTTGCACAAAAACAAGAAATTTATTAAAAGAATTGGGGCTGGAAGATGTATAAAGTATCATGTGGTTGGAAATGTAGAGTTTGTGAAACTTTTTATATAGATGTGAATAATTGCAGAGATTGTGAAATGGAATGTACTAGAAAAGAACTGGGGATGGAAAAATGAATAATTGTAAAGGATTAATAGGATGGATATTCGGACACAAGTTTGGTTCTATGATAGTTAAATATTCTCCACCAGAACATGGTTGGAATTTTAGTGGTTATTTAACAAGAGAATTGATATGTGGTATATGTAAGAAAGAATATGTTGTTATTTGTAAAAGATGTGGAGTGAAGAAATGAAAATAACAATAGACAAAAGTAGATTTTGTTTGTTATTAGGAAAATATTGTTATCATGAATGCCCACATCATTATTATAGAGATACTAATGGTTGTTGTAAACCAGAGGAGGATAAAATGAAAGAAACAAAATTAGAAAAACTATTAAGATTAATAGAGGAATTAGATAAATTAAAAACAGTTCATTGTACAAGATGTAAAGGAAGTGGATATGAAAAACTACCCGATTGGAGAGGACATTATGGTGTTACTTGTAAAGCGTTTGATATTGATTGTAATTATGGAAGTATAATAGTTGATAATGATTTTAGATGGGAACATTTAAAAAAGATAATAAAGGAAATAAAAGAGGAATCAAAATGAATAAAGGAATAATAATTGACGGAATAAGTTGGATTGGAATATTAGATTTTCTATTTCTTACAATGTTAATATTAGCTATAGTATTAGGGTTTATTAGGTGGTGTTTATAATGAGCAAAGAAATATTTTGTGAATGTGGAAATGAGATGAAGAGTGATGAGGAGAAGAGAATGAAAGTTTGTGAGGAGTGTAAATGAAAATGAAAAGAGTAATTAAAACATTATATGGTCCTGTATTAATAGATAATTGGATGGAGAAAGAAAAATGAATAAATTTGAATTAGGAATTAAACATCTTAAAGAAAGTAGATTAAACAAAATCAAAGTTGAAAAATCTGTTAGAAAGTTTTTTAAAGAAATAAAAGAAATAAATCCATTTATGTACTTATTCGTAAACAAAGGATTAGGAATGAGTCCAGGAAAAATGGCAGCACAGGTTGCCCATGCAGCAGTGGAAAGTATTTTTATTAGTGACCCAGATTTGGTTAAGATTTGGAGATTTCCAGAAAAGCATTATATTAAGATTGTGCTTGAGGCAAGAAATGCAGAGCATTTGGATACTATACAAAAATATTTAGAGGATAGGAAAATTAAGACAGCAAGGATTATTGATGAAGGGCTGACAGAGTTGGAGCCACATCAGTTTACAGCACTTGGTGTTGAGGTTGTGGATAAGAATCAGGTTGGGAAAACTTTTGAGAGTTTTCAGTTGTATAAGTCTGAGTTGGATATAAAGGTGAGGTTTAGTTAGGAGGTTAAAATGTTATGTAAAAAATGTAAACAATTTGTAAAAGAAGCTATAATGATGACAGAAGATATACATGGGCAAACTAAAGCTCTATTACAATTAAAACAAGATTTAGAACTTAAATAGATGAAAAATGAAAGATACACAAAAAATTATAAAGGAAGTTGAAAAGATAATAGACCCAGTTTACTTAGTTGGTGGACCAGTTCGTGATATGATTATGAAGAGAGAATGCCATGATTATGATTTTACAACACCTTTAGACCCAGATGAGATTGAAAGGCGAATTAAGGCAGCAGGAAAGAGGGCTTATTGTGTTGGTAAGAAATATGGAACTATTGGGTTTACAATTGAGGGCGAGATGATTGAAGTTACTACATTTAGAGAGGAGACTTATAAAAGTGGAAACAGAAAGCCGGAAGTTAAGTTTGTGAAGAATATTAATCACGATTTGAGTAGAAGGGATTTTACAATAAATAGCATCGCTTTTCGTAAAAATAAGTTTATTGACCCATTTAATGGAAGAAAAGATATTAAAGATGTAATTATTAAAGCAGTTGGAACTCCAAGTCATAGATTTAAAGAAGACCCATTAAGGATGTTAAGAGCAGTTAGATTTGTTAGTCAATTTGGATTTACAATAGAAATGGAAACAGCATTAGCAATAAAGAAAAAGGCTTATAAGATATTAGAAGTTAGTAAAGAAAGATGGATGATGGAAATGGATAAGTTGTTGATGGGTGATTGTGTTGATATTGGACTATTTTGGACATGGAATTTAGATTTGTTTAAATATATGATTCCTGAGTTACATATGCAATTTAATTATAATCAAAATTCACAATATCATGATTTAGATTTGCATGCTCACACAATTAAAGTTATTGAAAGTTGTCCTAAAGATTTGAATTTGAGATGGGCAGCGTTGTTACATGATATAGCGAAGCCATTTTGTAGGACTGATAAAACAGTAGAAGTTCCATCATTATATGGAGGTTTGGGAAAAATAAAAACAAACTACATCAAGCATGATTTACTTGGAGCAGAGTTTGTAGATAAGTATGCAAAGTATTTCAAATGGAGTAATGAGAGGCATAAGGCAGTTAGGGAATTGGTGCTGAATCACTTGAGGGATGATTGTCCTTTGAGGAAGTATGATGATATGGGAAAGGTGAAGAAATGAAATTGAAAACATTAAAGGATTTAGCAGAAATTTATAAGAATAGTTGTAATTGTTATGAAGAAAACGGAAAAACTCAATCAATGACAGAATTATTTAAAGAAGATTTAAAACAAGAATTAATCAAATGGTACAAAAAATGGGGTTCTTTAATGGGTGGACAAGCAGTAAGGGATTTTATAAAACATTTTTCGAACCTAAATCCGGAGGATTTAAGATGAAATTAATTAAAGCACCAGAAAAGCTTAATATTGAGGGTTACTCTATTTTCCTTGCGGGGAGTATCGAGATGGGAAGAGCTATAAATTGGCAAAATAGGATTACTAAATTATTAGATAAAGAAAATATTACTATCTTAAACCCTAGAAGGTCGGATTGGGATAGTTCATGGTTACAAAGCATTGATAATACTCAGTTTAGAGAGCAAGTAGAGTGGGAATTAGAAGCTATGGAAAACGCTGATACAATTGTAGTATATTTTGATTCAGAAACAAAATCTCCTATAACCCTTTTAGAATTAGGATTATTTGCAAGAACAGGAAAACTTATTGTTTGTTGTCCTGAAGGATTTTGGAGAAAAGGAAATGTAGATATTGTATGTAAAAAGTATGATATTTTGGAAGCAAGAAGTTTATCAGAACTTATAAAAGAAATAAAACTCAAAATTCATGGAGGATTAAAATGAATATAAGAATTAAATCATTGGGAGGTGATTTTCGTGATGCAAAAAGAGATTGAAACAAGACTTAGATTAATAGAAAAAGCATTAGAAGTAATTACCAATATGCCTATAATCAAGGAATATATTAATGACAAGGCAAAAGAGGCAATAAATGAAGAGAAATCAAAGGAAAAGATGGTAGAAGATATGGCTAAAGAATATGAGGATAAAGCAAAAAAGAAGGAAGTAGTGTTTACAAAAGGAGCAAAAAAAGACTTTGAAAAAATACCAAAAAAAGAACAAAAAGAAATATTACAAGAGATAGATAAGTTAGCAAAAGGAGAAATACAAGGAAAACCATTAGATATAGAAAAACTAAAAAAAGAGGAACCAAAAGTTTATAAACAAGTAATAGAAAGGACACAAGAAACACCATCAGAAAATTATGGCATGGGAACTGAAGGACTAATTAAAGAAGAACCTTTAATAAAACCAGAAAAAAGAAACGTAAAAGGATATATAACAAAATGTTACACTTGTAAGGAGGAAATAAAGATACTAGAAAAACCAGAAAAGAATACAGTATATAGATGTAGAGATTGTTTAAAGGTGTAAAAGGAGAGAGATATGAAATGAAAAAAAAAATATTATCAGAGAAGAATAAGTTTAAGCAAGATAAAAATATTAAGATGCATAAAAATTATGACAAGAATCATGTTTATTTAATCAATGGCAAATCCCATCTTGAACTTGGGTACAAATCAGTCACAGCATTCAGAAATCAGTTTTTTGAAGAATTTGATGCAGAGAAAGTAATTGAAAAATATTATAAGCTATGGCAAGAGAATGAACACCCCCAATATTTTGGTTTATCAAAAGAAGAAATTATTTTGTTTTGGGAAATTAATAGGGATAAAGGAACAGCAATGCATAGGGTATTTGAGGAAGTGGTAAATGATAAGAAAACCGATAAAGATTTAGTTGAGTTACCAAAGTTTATTGATTGGTACAAGTCTGAAGTTTCAGAGCCATTCAGAACCGAATGTACTGTTTATGGTGCAGAAGAGATGATTATTGGGAATATTGATTTTATTTATATAAATAGATTGGGGGAAATATGTATAGTGGACTACAAACATTCCAACGCCCCAGAAAATGAATACATTGGTAGAATGTGTATTGGTATTGATATGCCAGACACAAAAAGTTCTAAACATACCTTACAATTAAATCTGTATAAGTACTTGTTAGAAAAATATTATGAATTAGACATAAAACATATTTACAATCTTTATATTAAAGAGGACAAGTGTGAATTTGTAGAACAAGATATAGTTAATTTAGACTGTTTGTTTGATGGAAATGGGAGTCATGTTAAATATCATACAAAACTTAGGAGAAAGAATGACTAAATTAAGAATTTTATTTGGGGTTCCAATTTATCATTACATAGAACCAATAGCAATAGATAATCATAAAAAGATAATTAGACATGCAATGTATGATATAGACTATGTTGAAATGAGAGGGGGTTCGGTTGAGCATAATAAATCCAGGCTATATAAAGAATTTTTAAAAGGAGATTGGACTCACTATTTAAATTGTGATGCTGATATAATCTCTATGGACCCCTTGTATAACAACCCTATAAATATCTTAGTGGGAGCTAATAAAGATATAGTTGGAGGTATTTATGTTTGTAAGAGGGGGGACTTGCATCCTTCCCACAGAGAATTAAAATTACAAGAATTGTGGGAGAAGAATGGTAAACCCCCAGAAAATTATATCTATAAATGTCCTAGAAACTTACATGAAGTATCATTTTTAGCGGGAGGAATGGTTTTATCAAAAAGAGAAGTAATTGAAAAACTTTATAATAAATATGATAAAGTTCCAAACCTGCCAATGATACATCCTAAAACTGGAGAGTACCTCTCAGAAGATTTTAGTTATTGTTTTAGAGTTAGACAGGAAGAATATAAAATTTGGGCTGATGGGAGCATTAAGCTTGGTCATTTAGCAATGAAACCACTTACACTTGAAGATTATTATAAATATAATAAAATAGGAGATGAGAAAAATGGTAAGAAAACTTAATACAATAACAAAATGGATAGAAGATAAAGAAAGTATAATCAAGCAGTTTGAAGATAAAAAGATGTATGATTTTGCTTTAGAAGAAAGAAAAGGATTATTACTACTTGAAGATATAAGGGAACTTATGAAAATATATTTGAATGAATACAGTGAAGAACATTTATTAGATTCACAAAAATTTATCTTAGCAATTAAGAGGTGTTTTGGAATAGGATATGATGATAAAAAGAATACATTCATTTTAAAAGGAGGATATGAAGAATGAAATTGAAAACTTTGAAAAATATGAGTTTTGAAGAATGTTTTAAGGATTATGAATTTACAGGTTCAGATAAAGAATTTAAAGCATTGAAGTCTGGATTCTATGATAGTCAAAAATTTACAAAACAAGAATTAATCAAATGGTATAAAGAAATTCATAAGTTAGCAATGAATAACTTAGATAGTCCTTTACCAATACATTTTGAAGGAATGGTTTTTACTAAAGATACTATTTTTGGTGCAGAAATTATTATTAAAAAGATTTTCAATCTAAGTGAAAGTGATTTGAAATGAAAATAATTTGTACAGGTTGCCAAAGGAGTTCTACTCGATTCATGAGTCAGTACCTTGCTAAAAAATATAAATTTGATTATATTGATGAAAAAGATTATAACATTAGAGATTATGATAAACTTAAAGAATTATTAAAATATAAGAAAAATGCAGTTATACACGGCCCTGCTATAAAACATTTAGTAGAACAATTCAAAAAAGATTATCCTGATTCAAAAATAATATGGATGTATAGAGACCCAAAAGAAACAAAGAAATCAATGGAGAGAATTAATTGGCAAAGTGCCCATACAGAATTAGACAATATGAAACCTATTTTTGATAAATATGGTATGATTAGCATTACAAAGATATTTTGGGAATTAGAAGACATTTTGATGAAAACAATTTTATTAAGTAAGATATTAGGAAAGATTTATCATTCAAAAGGAATAGTAGATAAATTAATTGATATGAAAAATATAGAACATTTGGAGGGATTTAAGAAACATGAATACAAAATTTCCTAAAATTTTGGTGGGGTGTCCAAACTACCAAGGGAAAGAATACTGTGTTGATAGATTTATCAAATCAATCAAGAATTTAACTTATCCTAATTATGATATACTCTTAGTAGATACTACAAACCCTGCTCATGGTGGAGAATTTAAAAATAAAATGAAAAATAAAGGAATAGAAGTAATTAGTCATTACACAACTCCACAAGTAAAAAATGTTTATGAAGCAAGGAATATAATCAGAGAAAAAGTCTTAAAGGAAGGATATGATTATCTAATGAGCATAGAATCGGACCATTTAGTTCCTAAAGATATAATAGAAAATTTATTAGCCCATAAAAAGAAAGTAGTTGGGGGCTGGTATTATAGCAGACGGAATGATGGAACTTCAATTGTAAACTTATTACCTCCTTGGCAAGGAAGAAAAGAACCTAATTTTAAATCAGAACCAAATTTAATTAAGGTATTTTCTATGGGTACAGGTGCAATTCTAATTCATAGGAGTATACTAGAAAAAATAAAATTCAGATGGGAAGAATATACTTATGAAGATACAGGAACAAAAGCTGGATGGTGGGATGATATTTGGTTTTATGTTGATGCTCAAAGACAAGGCATACCTGTATGGTGTGATAAAAGTTTATATGTTAAACATATGTTAAATGAGGAGGTAATAATATGAAAGAAAAAATAAAAAGATTTTTTAAGAAAATATTTTATTGGAGATGGTGGATAATACCAATAAGAATAGAAACAGAACTAATATTAGAAAGATATATGAATAAATTACATGATGAAATAGCAACAAATATAAAGATGACTAACTTATTAATAGAAAGAATTAAGATATTAGAAGCTAAAGTAGGAGCGTTACAAGGGGCTATATAAAAATGAAAGAAAAAGAAAGAATAGAAGTAAGAGTTAAAAAATGGACAAAGGCTACGATTTCTGGAAATAATAAGTGTCCTGAATGCAAAGAAGATATGTTGATTATACCTTCAATGTGTTCAACTATTGCTTATTGCTTTAAGTGTAAGGAATATTATTTTGATGTAGCTCAGTTAAATAATTTTGGTAAATCAATGGTTAATCTTGATAAGTATATAAAACAAATGAATATAGGTAACGATTAAAATGAGTATTTTAGTAAAAAACTTATTAAGTGAACTTGACCTTATAAAATTCACTACAAAATCTGATAGGGAATCCATAGATAGGGAGATTGAAAAAAGGAAAGGTTGCAATTGCGATGAGGCCATTTATTTTGGTATAGTCCCAGTTGAAGAATTTGAAGATATTGTATATGAAGTTATAGGCCATTTTAAGGAACAAAAAATAATAATAAAGGAGTGTGAAAAAGATGGAAGAAAAAGGTATTAATTTACCAGTATTTTCATTATCAATTAAGCAGTCGGCTAAAGGTAATTATTATGCCGAAGGAATTAAAGTAAGAGCAGATTCGGCAGATGATGCAGAAATGTTTTTACAAGATGCTGTGAAAATCGTAAAGAAACAAGTGGAAGAACTTAATAAACATTAAATAATCGAAACATTTATATGTATAAGAGATGTATAATATAATGTGTTTAAAATTAAATAGGGGGAATAAAAATCGTTAAGCCAATATTGGGTAATAGGAAGAGAGTACCAAGTGTGGGATTTAGGAGATTTACATTTAGAGAACAAATAGAAATTTTACATTTATATTTTAAGAAACATCCGGAAGGTTCATTATTAAAGGAAATAATGTGTGCTACAGGTACAACACGTCCTGTATTAATACAAAGGATAAAACAAATGAGGAGATTAGGAATGATATGTTCCCGTTTAATAGGTGCTAATAATACGAGGCTATACTATGCTAAGAGAAAAAAAGAAATTTAAAATAAGACTAAGAGACAAAGATGTACTTCAAACAATTGGAGACTACTATGCATTAGGTATGGATTATCCTTTTATAGCAGATAAATTAAATGAAGAATATGGGTTAAAAGTTACTCCACATACTATAGGTAACATTATGAAATCTTTTTCTATAAGAAAAAAGGAAATATTACATTCTGATAAAGCTATGGCTGAAGTATATAAATCTGCTTTATATAAGATAAAAGATGAAGTATATAAAAATATAAATATCTTAAATGATATTAGAGATTATATTAAAGGGAAATATGAAGACATTAAAAAAGATGCTCCTTCAAATAAATTATTTCAATATACAAGAGAGATAACAAACATGATTAAAACACAAAATGATACATTAAGAACTATGAGTGATTATCTAAAGAGATTAGAAATAGAAACTACTGAGGTTAAGTTAAATGTAGCTAAAAGTGTTCAAGAAACAATATCAAAATTAAAGGAACTTGAAAATCAAGGTTATATTAAGATTGACAATTCATTTTATAATAATAATCCTTATGGACAAGAGATGAGCCAAGAAATTGAGAAATCAAATGAAGTTAAATAAATGCAATATAATATCCATTTTACCAATGTGTTTGATAATATTAATTTTTATTATAACATCTGTTTTGATTGTTGGTTGGTGGTTAGTACCATTTGCATTAATAGTGTGGGGGATAATATGGATGGTGCAAAAATGGGAAAATTATTGGTTTGGGAGAAAATTTATTAAAAATGAATGAAATTACAGTTTCCCGATGTTATGGTTGTCGTAATTCCTATTTATTTAGCTTAATGAAACCAATAATATTGGTGGAACCTGATGAGGAAGGAATACGGAAAACAAAATGTTATTTATGTCCAACTTGCTCGGATAAATTCAAAAAGCTAAAATATATTCAAAAGAGCAGAGAAGACTTAAAAAAAGGGATGAAAAGAGTAGTAAAAGAAATAAGAGAAAAGAGGTAAAAAAGATGAAAGAAGAATATGATAAAAAATTTAAAACTTGGATGTCAGTACCAGAAACTCCATTGGAGGCATTAGAACAATTAGAAACATTTTTCAGAGTAGATATGTGGTATGCAAAACGTGCTGAATGGAAAAAAGAGAAAGATATGTTGAAATATTTGAAAGCACATTTTGATATTTGTAGAAAGCAGATTAAAAAGGTGGAGAAAGAAATAAATGAAATCAACTAAAAAACATTTTAAATTAGAATCTGGAGAATACATTATAGATGTAGACCACCCAGATGCATTAGATTATAGAATATACTTAAAAGGTAAAGAATGTGAAGATGTAGTTGGATTAATTAGAAGGGCTCTACCTAAAGATGTTAAAATAAAAATGAAAATGGACAAAAGACAGATACAAAAAAAGAAGAAAAAGGAGGTGAAAAGAGAATGGAAGAAAAACCAAAAGAAAATAAACCTATCTGGCGTAAGTCTGATTTAGGTGTAAAACAATTACAATTAAGTGAATTAGATGCTAAAATTAGAGATTTAGATTTTAAGATGTTACACCAACAATTAACTATTGATTATATGAAAAAACATCCGGAAGATAGTATTAAATCAGCAGAGTTTAATTTAAACTCTATGAAACACCAAAAACATAGTATGGAATTACAAAAGAAAGTGGTAGAAAAACATATCGTAAAAATAAAAAGAAATGGAGTGTGAAAATATGAAAGAAGATAAGAATAATAAATTTGATGACAATGTAATATTAGTGGGTGCAAAGCCATTTGTAAATTACCTATCAGCCCTACAATTCTCTTTGGAAAAAAATCCTATAGTAATTGTTAAATCCAGAGGAAAATTTACGGCAAGGGTAATAGATTTGGTAGAAGTATTAAAACAGCAAGGAAAGATTACAATAGATAGCATTAAAACAGATTCAGAAAGCTTTAATAAAAAGTTTGATGATGGAACAGAAAAGGAAATAAGAGTATCATGTATAGAAATTACTATATCCAGAAAGGAGTAATAAAATGAGTGAATGGCTTAATAATAAGAAAGTAATTTTAAACAAGGTTATAAAACCTTGTATACTTTGTGGATATTGTCCTTATGGAAAATTAATAGAGGATTTCCCTCTAAAAATGAAGAGAAATTATAGAAGTTGTAAGGTATTTGGGCATGAGTGTCCTGTATTTTATCACGCAGAACCATTTATGGAAGAGACAAAAGTAACGAAGAAACAGATAAAACAAATGGTTAATGAATTTGAAAAGAAATGGAGGATGAATAAAAAATGCAAATAAAAGGAATAGTAATTAATAAATCAGATAAAAGTGGAACCAAAAAAGATGGCAGCAATTGGACTAGGTGGAGTTTCGTATTAGATAATGGAAAGAAATGTGGTACATTTACTGAGAGTATAGCTGAGAATATACATGAGAAGGATTCACTTGAGGTAGAAATAGATGAAAACAATTATAATGAAATAAAAGAAGTAATTTCATGCGATTATGACGAAAAGGCTGCTAGCGAGGTAAAGGATGAGGCTCCTAAAGTAACCAATGCTGAAACAAGTTCACCAGCAAAGTTTACACCACAAGATTATAAAGACAAACAAAAATACTGGGAAGATAAAGAAGAAAGAGCGAATAACAGGGATGACAAACGGCAACTACTAATAATTCGTCAGTCATGTTTGGCTCAAGCTAATGCATTAATAGAAAATATGGGTGCATTAGGATTTTCAGAAGAGGATAGAAAGAAATTATTCTTAAATGGTGACCCTATAGAAGTAGTTAAGAATTTTGCAGAGAAGCTTGTTAAGTATGTATTACAAGAATAATGCCTAAAAAAGGATATAAACAAACAGAAGAACATAGAAGAAACCTTGGCAAGATTCATAAAGGTCAAATACCTTGGAATTTGGGACTTACTAAAGAAACAGATAAAAGGGTGAAATTAAATGGTAACAAAATAAGCAAATCAAAGAAAGGTAAAGGAACCGGTAGTAAAAATGGAATGTGGAAAGGAGGAAGAATAGAACGGAAAAATAATGGTTATGTCTCAATTTTAAGGCCAAATCATCCTGGGTGTAACCAACATGGTTATGTATATGAACATAGGTTAGTAATAGAAAAGCATCTTGGGAGATATTTAAAACCAGAGGAAGTAGTGCACCACATTAATGAAAAAAGAGATGATAATAGGATTGAAAATTTACAACTAATGTTGAGGTCAAAACACAATAGAATGCATAGATATAAACATTTATTAAGCATCAGAAAAAATAAGAGGTTAGAAAAATAAATTTAATTATCCATATAAACCCTAAATGTCTTATAAGCTAGAACTATCTCGGCAGAAAATCCTAGGATGAGCCTGTAGGCCTCTCTGTTTGGCGTGTCTGGCTTTTGACAGGGGATTTATTTTTTTTAGGAGGAAATATGGCAAAATCAAAAGTAATCAAGAGAAAGAAAAACCTACTGGATATACAAAAAGAACTAGTTAAAACAGGAGAATTAGTTAATTGTACAGTTACAGAAACAGTATCAGAAAATATATTAGGCAAAGATTTGAGTGATAATGGAGTTAAATTAATTCCTCAGTATAATGTTGGAAATTATAGTTTTGATTTTAAAGTAAAACATTATCCAATTTTAATTGAAGTAGATGGTTCAATCCATAATACAAGTAGAAAAAGAAGAAAAGATTCCATAAAAGATAGATATGCTATGCTACAAGGATTTAAGGTAATAAGAGTAGGAAATATTGAAGTTTGTAGCAAGGATAGACCAAGAATAGTTTCAGAGATTAAACAGATTATAGCCAACTGTATAAAACAACCAAGAGAAATTCAATTATATCCCATGACTATATGGGAAAACTTAAAGTTTTGGTTTAGTAAAAAATTTAGATTAAATATTAGAACTATTGTCCATAAAGTTTATGGAGAGGTGAAATGAAATGGGGAGTTCGATGATTTGGGAAATAGAGTTTGAAGATTATAAGAGTAAGAATAATTTTAGAAAAAGAGTTAAAAAAATTTTACACACAAAACCCAGAATAATATGTAATCATCATATAAAAGGGGATTGTAATATAAATATTATTTATGATATGGGTTACTTAGGTTATTATGAGATAATAGATTTTTGGAAAAATAAAGGAGATATTAAAATAAAAAACCTATGGGAGCTTTGTTTATGTGATAGACCACAAAATTGGACATCAATTAAAAATTTATTTAAACATCATTGTTTGGAATTTAAAAAATGAGTCTCAATAAAAGTTCTGGTAATATGTATAAATTTTGTAGTCATACTTGGAATGTAATTAAAGGTTGTAGACATGATTGTTCTTATTGTTATGTCAAGTCCCTTTCAAAAAGATATGGTTATAGTATGGAACCAAGATTAGATGAAAAAGCATTAAAGGATAATTTAGGAGAAAATAAAACTATATTTGTTAGTGCAACAGGAGATATGTTTGGAGAGTGGGTTAAAGAAGAATGGATATTAAAAGTTTTAGATGTATGTAGAAAATATCCTAAAAATACTTATTTATTTCAAACTAAAAATCCTTCAAGATTTTTAAAGTTTAAAGATTATTTTCCAAAAAATACTATTTTAGGAACAACATTAGAAACTAACTATATAAACAATTATCTATCAAATGCCCCATTAACTACTGCAAGAGCAAGTGCTATGACAAAATTACCTAAAAAGTTTAAAAGAATGATTACTCTTGAGCCTTTAGTTGAGTTTAATTTAAAACCTTTTGTTGAAATGATTAAAGAAATAAGACCTTCTTGGGTTAATATTGGAGCAGATTCCAAAGGACATAACCTACGAGAACCTTCAAAAGAAGATGTAGGAGCTTTGATTAAAGAATTAGAAAAGTTCACTAATGTTAAAAAGAAAATTAATCTAGGTAGGTTGTTAGTATAGTGTCATCTGATGGAAATAGTAGTGCGTGGAAGAGAAAAATGAATGAAATGCCAACCTATAGTTACCAAAAAGAAAATCATACTTTAGAGGAATATGGAGATAAAGAAAATGGAAAAGAATAATCAAATTTACAAAATGGATTGTTTAAAAGGAATGAAACAATTAGAAGACAATTCTATAGATATAAGTTTGCAGAGTCCACCATATAATTTAGGGAAAACAGTAAGAGGTAATCTTTATAAAGATTATGGAGATAATTTATCCCAAGAAGAATATTTTAAATTTATGGATAAAGTAATAAAAGAATTAATAAGAGTAACTAAATATTATGTGTTCTTTAACTTTATGATGGTAAGAAACAATAAATTAGCTTATTTGGATATATTACATAAATATAAAGAAAATATAAAGGAAATTATAACATGGAAAAAATCATCTGTACAACCAGCAATTCAACCAACCTGTTTAAGCTCGGCCTTTGAATTTGTAGTGGTTTTTACAAAAAAAGAATATGCCAAAAATAGGTCTTTTGAAAGAGCTTTCTTCAATAATAGAAAGAAAGGACAATTAAACAAGAATATTATAGAGGGCCCAAGTGCTAGTGTTCATGAAATGAATACAGAAAAAGGTAGTAATAAAGCTACATTTCCTCAATATTTTGTAAGATGGTTCCTTGAGAAGTTTACTAAAGAAGGAGATTTAGTACTTGATTGTTTCTCAGGAATAGGTTCCACTGCTGTAGTATGTAAGCAAATGAATAGAAAATACTTAGGTTTTGAAATCAGTAAGGAGTATACAGATATATCAAAAAGAAGATTATCACAATCTAATCTAAATGGATGGTAATAGAGATTACCTCTTAGATGAAATTGGAGACAATTCTGATACGATTTTAGACGACTTATTTGGTTTAGATATGAAATACCACCAAAAATAAGAAAATCGTTTATAATCATCTTATTTCAACCCTGGAAAGAAGGATATTCTTATTAAAAATTAGTATACGAATAGAGCCTTCTTTCTGGGAAAATCGAGGTGATAGTATAAGTATAGGTAAAGTTCATATATAAACCTTTCTAATTGGTTAGAAAATAGGATTATAATTCAAATATCTCATTATTTGAATAATATATGCGACTGCTAAAAAATAAAAAAAAATAAAAAAAGAGGATTATTCCTCAATTATTTCGTCTTCAACTTCTGGTTCTTCAATTACTAGTTCTTCTGTAACCAATACAGGTTCTTTTGGAACTGAAATTATTTTTGTTATTTCTCCACCAACAGATATTGTACCTTCAAGCTGTTCTTCAGGAACTTTTATTGTTAGTTTGTCACTATCATCTTCAACCCAATCTTCACTGTTTATGAACTTAACACCATATGGTGTCATTACTGTTTCATCTTCAACAAATTCTGGGTCTAAACTTAGTAATTCATGAACTTCGTCACCAACATTCAAAACTAAATGTTGTTCTTCACTTAAATCAACACTTGATACTAATGTTGATTCTGTACCATCTAATTTCAATTCTGTACCAATTAAGTCTTCATGTGCAAAATCTTCATAAAAGTTTCCTTCGAATAGATAAACTTTATCATAATCTTCACTACCCTCAATGTCATATACGAAGTCTCCTACTAACTTATATATACCATCTTCTTTGTCATATAAGTCAACAGTTAAATAGTCAGGTTCATTTGTTCCAGATAATTTGATTCTCAAGTAATCATTTGGTAATACTAATTCGTCACCAACTGCTAAAGCTTTGAAATCACTATCTTCGTCTACATCTCTTCTTCTTTGGTTATAGACTAAAGCAACCTCATGCAATCCCTCATCATCTGCATGAATATCATATACCCATTCAGCATCATCTTCATCTATATCAGGGTCGTATGAATCTCCAGATTCAATAGTTCTTTTTATCTTATCACCAACAGTTAATTCAACCATTCTTTCAGATTTATCATCTTCATAGAATATTGATTCAACATTTACTTCAACTCCATTAACTGTTACTTCATTATCTGTTAGAGAAATAACTTCTTTTTCTCCATCAACTTCAACTATAACAGAATCTCTGCCAATGTTAACAACTTTTGCTTTTCCAACAACACCATCAACACCAACAAAATCACTATCAGCTTTCTTAACTTCAATGAAATCGTCACCAAACTCTACAATTTTTAAATCTTTTCCTAAGAATTTGATAGTTACATCTTCATCAGATTCTAATTTTAAAGCATCTTCAAATCTGTATTCATATCTAATACTATCTTCACCAACATGTAAATATGAGTCACCTTCCATTTCTTTATCTGCTTCAGATGAAGTTACAAATTTTAATTCACTATCTTGCCAACCAAATGATAAATATTCTGCAACATCATATTCTTTGTCATCGACTTCAACCTTTCCGTCTATTAACTTAACAATCTTGTTATCTCCTAATTGAGCAATAATTTCTTTGCCAAAATGGTAATCATCAGACCAAAGCTCATTGAATACCTGAACTTCTTGTTCTACCATTTCTGGTTCTATTGCTTTTGCAGGTGATACCACATCACAAACTTTACCATCTTCACTTAATACTGTTCCAACACCACAAGTCACTTTAGCTTCTTCTAAAGCTGTGTCCATTTCTGACTGATGATTCGCATCAGTAACACAACCAAATCCAGCACCTAATAATACGGCAGCTGTACCAATTGCTCCAATTTTTATAATCGCTTTTTTTAGTTTTTGCATTTTTGCAAAATCCTCCTCGTCCTAAGACGATTTTTAATTAAAATTCTTATGTTTTTGAACTTTATAAAAGTTACTAAAAAAAAAGAAAAAATATTTGTTTATTTGCTATATCATTTATAAATCCTTTATAAAGGATAGTCTATTTCCTGTTTGATATGTAGTTCTTAATCATATAAGCAACTCCACCTGCTAACCAAGCATATCTACCTTGTATACCAAGTAACATTACTACAGCAGTAGGTCCAAACATTATTAATGCATTTTTGATAGTCTTTTTAAGTCCTATCAACCAACTATATTTTGTCATATTCTTCACCTCCTTTATTTTATATTATATAATTGAATAAATAACCAAGCAATTATACTACTTATCCCTATTCCAAATACACTTCCTACTCCACACATCCATTTTATATATGTATGGTTTTTTCCAATCTTACCAGAACCCTTTTTAAATTTTTCTTTAAGGAAATTAAACTCTGTATCTTGCCTATTTAGTAAGTATAAGATAAGGTCTCTATTAGTAATGTTTCCATTTAAATCATGTTTGCCTTTAGTTTCTTCTATTATCCTCTTAAAATCTCCATTCATTTAGTGAACTCTCCTGATAAGTTGATTGTTATTAATTCCTTTATAATAAATAAAACTTTTTTCACATCTAAAACACCTTATAGTTTTCCCTACTATTTTATTATCTCTTGGCATTGTATATCTTTCTTCACTACAATGGGGGCATTTTACCAGGAATTTCATCTTAATTAGCACCTGATTTATGTTTAATTAATTCAATCATTTTCTTTAACCTTATGCCATCTCCCATTTTGGGTCCTATATTCAAGCCAATATCCATTTAGCTTTCTTTTCAGGTAAGTTTTTAATCTATATATAATTTTCTCTATCATTTTTCACATTATCCAATAGGAATTTCCTCATTTTTGTTTTAACTTATTCTTAGATTCTCTCTTTTTTTCTTTAATCTTTCTATTCTTTTCATCTTTTTGTCTTTTTATTTCAAGTAATTCTTCTTTTAATTTTGTTATTTGTTTCATCATATTTTTAATTTCTATTTCTTGCTTTGATTCTTCTTTTGATTTCAATTCATTAACACAATTTAAATGAATTGGAACAGTTCTTGTTATATCTTTTTTTCTACCTAAAACAGATTCACCAACCCCACTCACAACTTGAATTAAAAATTCTCCTTCTTTAAATCTTTTTTTACATATAGGACATATTCTTTCTGCCCACTCCAAATCGTGTGTTGTACCCCAAATGTCATCTCCATAAATATTAGCATATCTATTAGTATTAGTGCCAATATCATAATTACTATCCCAATCTGAATCTATATCTCCTGTATTTTCTATATCCGTACCATCTAACCATAAATTATTCCCATCAATTTCTAAATCCCACACATTAATAATATCCTCATGGTCCATATCTAAAAAATCATCAGCCACCCAATTACTAAAACTTGTAAATGTAGTATTATCTACATAGTTTTTATTAGCAGCATCATAAGCCAATATAGGGTTAGCTACATTACGTACTAGGTGTCTATTACTAGATGATGAACCAACATATAAATCCCCTGACATATAAACAGAAGAACCCCCTGATTTTTGAAGATAATAACTATTTGCATAAGTTATATCTATAACATCATCACCAGAACTTGGTGTTCCTAAATTTGTTATTTTTTTACTATGCATATCTAAATTTAAATATGTTGTCATTTTATACCGCCTCCACGAATACTCCTAAATGAATATCGGCTTCTATCCTCATAAAAGCACTAGGAGTAAACTCAATTGATACCCATTTTGCTGTTCCAACAGCAGCTACTTCTGTAGTTATATCTACAGATGTAGAACTATCTTCATAAACAGAAAAAGGACTGTCATCAAGAGCTGTTAATGTTTCTCCATCTTCTCCTATCTTAATTACAACTGTTGGGCTTCCTGAAGGAAACTCAGGTAAAACTAATGAAGCTGTTGTACCTGTATGAGTATGATAACCTCTTGGTGATTTTGTCTTAAATCTAAGAGTAGCTGAAGTAATCTGAGCAGCCAAAGTTGGAATAAAAAATTTCATATACATAGGACTTGAACTATCACAGTCTTCTACGGTTCTATTAGAATATATATTAATAGCTCCCTGCATATATTTTGCTAAGTCTTCTAACTCTTCTCTTTGTTTTTGCATCTGTTCCATAAATTGAAGAGTTCTATTTGATACTCCTATTTCCATAGAAAGATAACCATATTCACTTTTATATTCAATAGTAGCTATTGAATATTCTCCACTAAGACCTGTTTCTGCATCTGTGATTGTAATAGCATCTCCAATATCTACTTCTGTTACAACTATTTGTGGTTCATCTGGTATTAGTGTAATCCTCTGAAGTGGAATCATTCTTTCAAGAAGATATTTAGTACTAACTAATTCAGCAGTTGATTCATTAATAAGAGTAGGGTCTACAATTGTATAATCCATTAATCCGTAAGTAGAAATTGAACTATCATCTTGAGGTGAAGTATAAACATAATATTGTTCTGTATAAACTCCTTTCTTATGAGCTTTAGCAGTAGTAGAACCTGATGCTCTAGTACATCCTGTTAAATTATTACCTGTTTTTCCTGTATAAGTTATCTGTTCTTCTTGTATTCTTATAGTACCAGAACTAGCAAAATCACTAGCATCTACTAAAGAAATTGTAACAGAAGTTGTAGTTATATCAGAAAGTAAAGTAGTATAAATTGTACTTGCATTATATGTGCTTGTTTTAAGTTGGCTTGTTCCATCTCCATAACCAAGTAGGCTTATATGATTAACCATGTTACTTGTATCTTTTTCAATAGAGGTTGCAGAACAATTACAATATGCTCCTGTTATAGTAAAAGATTTAACACTTGTAGAACTTCCTCTTGTAGATTTAACATTAAAACTATCTACATCATAGTCATAAGTATCTTGAGATACCCACCAATGATAATTTATTGCATTACAAAGTGCATTCATAGATTTTAGTCTACTTGCATATTCATATCTTATAGTTAAATCTCCATAATCTGTGGCAAATAAACCTGTTGTAGCAGGTGTGATAAGCCAAGGAGATTCCCCATCTGTATTCTCACTAAGTATTTCATTAGCAATTGTTTTAGTAGATTCATTATTATATTGTATTCTTTTTGGGTCTGATTGGCCTGATTTTATTAATTCTTTATTAAGTAAAGCAATTTCGGGACCATAACCTTTTGCAGTACATTCATAACCTGTAGCATATTCTACGATATTTATAACTCCTTTAAGAATAAGAGTATTACCAGAAAGGAATACTACTTTTGCTTGTTCTTTAATATAATCCTTCTCAGTATCTTGAATATCAAATATCTTAAATTCAAAAGTACTTATTTGATTATCCCCTTTTTTTACCATAAAATATTCATAATGGCTAAAATCATGCCAAGTACCTGTAGAGTCTTGGACATATATTGAATCAACTCCAGGTTCGCCTAATGTAAGATAAAATTTAGGATAAAAAAGTGCCATTAGTTTGCACCTGCCCTAACATCTAATTCAGGAAATACCCACTTTCGAGTTGTTCCTTCATAATAAGCCCAGAGCCATATATAGTTTTCTGAACCTATTGATATATTATCAAGTAATGTAAAAAAGGATTTATTTACCGCCTGCCATGTAGATATACTATACTCCTCATTAGCATATAAAGTTATATCATCTCTTGTTTCATTGAGTTTCATAAATACATCTACTTCTGTAATATTATCATTTGTGACTGTAATTATTCCTAAGACACTTGTTTGGTCTTCTGGTTCTACTATTGCTGTCATATTCGGAGGATAGAAAAGTATATCTGTTATACCTGTAGATAATTCTATTTTAATAGTATATTCTTCTATATATTTTACTCTTCTTGTTGGTGTACTAGTACATCTATGTAAATGGTCACAAACTGTTACATTAAAATAATGCCAACTATAATCATCCTGTCCTGTATAATTTATATTATAAATTTCGGAAGTATATGTTGTACTATTAACATCATTTGTTGTATTCATCATTATATAGGTTATATTTTTAAAACTAATTTCTGTAACAACTACATCAACATAAATTGAAGTTTCAAGATTCAAAGAACCATCTTCTAAAGCATTATCTCCATAGACTATAACGGGATATAAGGCATCTAAATTAATATATCTTGTACTATTTGCACAATTTCCAGATACATCACAAGCTTCAACATCATAATAATAAACATCATCTGAAAGTCCTGTGTAATTAATGTACCTTGAATCTAATGTTAAAAGGGAATTATAAGATGTAAAATTAATTACATCATCATTAGAATCATATAATCTAAAGGTTATATTATGGAAAAATGAATCTGTAATTGTAACATTTACAGGTATACTTGTCTGATTAAAATAAGTTCCATTATTTTTAGTAGGACTTACAAAAGATATAACAGGAGCGGTGCCATCTGAAGTAAGATTATAAGCAGATGAATTAAATGAATTACTAGCATTATCATAACAACCAATCTTCCAGAGTATATTAGAATCTGGTATTGTAAGATTAAAAGTCTGATTAACACTTTCTTCTATATTTATATCTGTTGAGTTTATATACCATGTTCCATTATTTATCCATAATGAACAGTTGGTTACATCTGATAATGTATCTGATGGAATATAAGTAAAGTTAATAGAGGTTGTACTTGAATTTGTATTATTAGCAGGTAAAACAATAGTAATTTCTGGGTTTCCATTATCTAAAATTATATTCCTAGTTGTTGAATTTAAGTCAGTTAAATCATCATTACAACTTACTTTCCAATCTACACTTTTATTATATTCAAAAGTAGTTGAAAATGTAAGATTATTTCCTAAAGTCATATTAATTATGTTCGAACTATTATAAATTGCAGAAATCTCACCAGAGGTTAGGCTTCTGTTAAAGATTAGGACTTCATCTATAACACCTGGAATGTTATGGAAGGGTATATATGTTGGTTGATTTGTATTAGTAATATTTCCAGTAACTGTAACAGTTCCAACTTTAACACCATTTGCAAATGAATATAACTTACTACCATCATAAGTCATTCCAAAAAGATACCATGTATTAGCATTAATTGTATAACTAACATCATGAGTAGCAGTCCATCCATCTATACCATTAGTTCTAACAAGATTTCTTATCTTATTCTCAGAAGGGAAAATTTCAAGTGCCCAAGAATTATCCCTTCTAACTATACCATGTTCTCCTGATACATCTGAATCTAAATAAACCCAAGCTAATATTGTAAGATTTGGTTCATGGAGTGATAAACTTGAAGAAGTAGGTATTGTAATTTTATCTCCTCCATCTCCTAAAAAATGAAAAGCGAAATCAATTCTACCACTTATATTAGTAACATCTCCACCTACTGTACCTATATTACCATTACCACTCATATCTATAACATTCTGCTCAAACCACCAGTTACCAACACAATAATCATCCTTAGTACTACTATTATGAGTACCATTACCAGTTGTCATTGTATCATTTCTTACCCATCCTATATCATTTATATCTAACCATAATGAACAATTTACTATATCACTATCTGAATCAGATACATTGAATATAAAATTAACATTTCTATTAGTTGTTATTGTAACATTATCTGGAGCTTGTAAATTTATTACAGGAGGGTCATTAATTGTATAAGTAACATATCTTATACTTGAATTTCCTTGTATACTTCTATTATCATAACACCCAACTCTCCAATAAAATGATATATCTCCTGATATTACTAATCCTAAAGATTGTTCTATATCTTGTGTGATTGATTCATCTGTAACATTTGTATACCAAGTAGAAAGGTCAGGCGATGTGAGTAAACTACAATTTTCTACATCTGAAAAATCACTAACACTATATATGAAAGGTTGAGTTAATCCAGCATGAACCACTGTTGAAGATTCATTAGCAGGACTTGTTAGACTTACACTAGGTCTATCCCTTAATTGAACATATCTTTGGGTACCATTATAAGCATATGAAGAATTATCATAACAAGTAATTAACCAATTTATATTTGTATCATCATTTGAGAATGTTACATCTATAGTCTTATTTCTTCCTTCTATTGGAGTTCTAAATCCTTTATAAAGAGTACTTGTACCTGTAATATCTGTCCACCATAACTCATAAGGTTTACTCTGATTCAAATGAGTAGAAATTGTTATACCTTTTGGATTATTATTTATAGAAGATATATCAAATCCATCTGTGAAGTTATTTCCAGAAGAGTCTGTATGATAAATAAACTTATCTGTTTCATCTATAAACCAGAACTCTTTTGCAAGAGTATTTGTGTCTATACCAGCAATATCATCTGCTCCTGCTCCTAAGGTTGAAAATCCATCCCCTAAATCGGTTCCACTAGCATCAGTATGATTAATTGAATCATCATTACATTCCATCCAGAAATCAGAACCATTGGTTGTGATACCTTCTACCCAATTAGTCCCTTCACAAGCATTTGGTATAACAAAACTATCTGTTTGATTAACTCCATCTGCATTATAATGTGCAACATAATTTTTTGAATTAGCTATCCAGAAGTCTGAACCATTAGTTGTTAAGGCATAGGAACCAGGTGTAACACTAAATCCATCTGATTGATTGTCTCCTAATGCATTTAGATGATATATCCAATAATCAAGTATATCTACTACCCAAAAGTCAGAACCATTGGTTGTAATATCTGAAGGATAAGTAATTCCAGTAGGACCAAGGTCTATTACAAAGTCTGTATCTTGTTCCCAAATTTCCTTTATAGTTTTATTAGCTTGCCATCCTGAATTATCTATATCTAACCAAAGAGTACAATTATCTATATCCTCATCAAAATCACTTACATTAAATATAAATTCTACAGTTTTATCATCATAAATAGTGGTATCATTATTTGGTGCTTGATTTTCTATTATAGGAGGATAATCTATAACAAAATTTCTCATAGAAGAATTACCTGAATAATTAAAAGTATCATAACATTCCACAGTCCAATTATGTTTACCAGAAGGTATATTTGTTACATTAAAACTTTGGTTAATAGTTTCTGTGATACTTGTATCTGTGGCATTGGCTACATGGTCTAACCAAAGAGTACAATTTTTTACTTGCATACCTGCATCTGTTGTGTTAAATATAAAATCTACATCATAAGTATTATATATTTTTGTATTATTAGTAGGGGATTGTAGATTAACTATAGGTGCTGAATAATCCACTGTTATTATCCTTGCAGTAGAATTTGTATAATGATTATATTGGTCCTCACAACCCACTTTCCAACTAAATACTCCTTCTTCCAGGGTTTTATTAAATGTTTGGTTTATAGATTTAGTAATAGAAACATCTGTATCATTAATATACCAGGTACCATTATTTATCCATAAATCACATTTTATTATAGTATTTAAATCTGTAACATTATAAGTAAAATTAGAATTACCTGAATTAGAGGTAGTATTATAATGGTTAATAGGAATTTGTAGATTAATAACTGGGCCTTCTTCATCAGCAAACTCTCCATATGATAAACCGGTTCCGTTATTATATAATTCCTGTATTTCAGATAGACTTAAGGCCCTATCCCACATTCCAACTTCATCTATAGAACCATTATAAGAATTATCATAAACCGCCTGCTGTCTTCCAAAATGGGAACCAATAGTATTCTTAGATAAATATAAAGGGTTATTTGTTCCCATCATACCACCAACACCATTAATATAAACCCTCCAATAATGTACACTTCCATCTTTAAGATATGTAATTACAAGATGATGCCAGGTATAAAGAGAATCCATATTAAACTCTCTATGTAGGTCTGTATAGTCATCACTTAAATAAGCATAAGCACCAGTTTCATTATTACAAACAAATATTCTAAACATACTTCCACTTCCCCCTATAATCATACCAGGATTAACAGGGTCAATTCCTGCCCCCTCATTTAAATGAGATGTACATCCACTTTCCGTATTGTTTGCTTTATACCACAATGAAACAGTAAATTCCGTTAAGTAGTATTGAGGGAAAAAACTCCCAAATTGTATATAATCATTTATCCCATCAAAATAATAATAACCATCGTTTATACCATCACTATCAAAATGTGTTGCTCCAGATACACTACCATCATTAGTACCATAATCACTATCTGCATTAGTATCAAGACTCCAATAACTCCTTAAATCTACAAGTAATGTATTAGGGTCTGTCAAGTCTACCTTCAAATTTTGAGTATCTTTTGCCTTTTTAAAATATATCCAAACCCTGTCTTTATCATTCTCAACTAAAACATAATCTAATTTATCACATTCATTCTCAAGATTAATTTTCATATTACCAAATTGGTAATTGCAATCTGTATATTTTCCATCTGGCAGATTTATATCTTTTAACTTATCTACCTTCCAAACAAGTTTATAATAAGAACTATCTCTTGGAATATAAGAAACATCATAACTTTCTGGGAACTCTTCTATATTATCTACTATTTTATTATGAATTATATTTTCATATAAAGTACCCGCTGTTACTCCACTTGTTCCATATTTATTAAAAGAAGTTTTACGAGTTACAACATATTCATTTGTAAAATTTTGAGTATTTAGTTCTATACTAAGTAACTTACGAGTCAATCTATAGAAGGTTTCATCTGGTAGATAACATCTAGTTCCACTTTCTGATATAGTTCCACCATCTCTTAGGCAATTATCTCTTTGATAATCATATTTAATGTTAAAGTAAAACCTCTGCATATCAACATACCATCTACTTCTTGCTATTATTTTTCCATCTTGATATAAAGTTGAGTAGTCTCTATTGTAGACCCATCTATAAGTACCAAGGCCAGATAATACAAGAACTATTATAACCAATAGTGTTCCTATTGTGATACTGATTTTACCCATTTTAGAGTTTTAATTCTATAACTAATTCTCCATTCTTTGATTCTACGCCAGTTATATCCTTTATTTTAGTAAAATCAATATCCTTATAATCCTCATTTTTAAGTATTATTTTCTTTTTCATTATCTTTCTTTACCTATATAAAAAACAAGAATAACTTGTACTCTTGCCTCATCACCTTGACCTGATAAAGTATTAAGAGTAGTATTATCTGTTGGCATAACTGTAAGCGTAAATCCTTCTAAAAAAGCTTGTTGAGTATCTTCATCAAATTCAATATTATCTATAGTTAATTTTGTTAAAGGACCTCCTGTAGTGTTCATAGCTCTTAATTGCCATGCTTTATCCCAAGCGGTTTCTCCTCCAGTTGCATCATCTTCTAACCATCCTTCTATCCTAATTGTAGTATCTAACCTTTTTAGGTCTATAATCATATTGTCTCCATCATCAGAAAGTGTTTCTTCTCTTCTTCTTTTGCCTTTAGGTATTCTAACTTTAATCATCATCTTTTTTGTATCCACATCAAATTTTGTTACTCCATTTAGAGTAATAGTTGTATCTCCACCTGTACCTGAATACCAATTACTTATCGAACCTGTAGGAATTGTTTTTCGTAATATTATTGCCATTTTATACTGACCCCCTCATTTTTAATTCTCTTTCAAAGCTTGTAGAGAACTCTTTACTTAATTCAGATGCAAGCCTTTTAACATCATAATCTGAAGATACATTTGCATGAACTGTTGTATTAAAAGTCATTGCTCCACCCCCTACTGGTGTTACCATTTCCCCTCTATGAAGTGTATAAGGACCTGTTTCTGGTACTATACCCCCTTTTTGAAAAGAACCAACTGTACCTACTCCTGCTGCTAATCCAATTCCGCCACCAATTTTTGCTCCAGCTATTGCACCAGCGGGTCCTAAAAGGCTTCCAATAGTTGCTCCTGCTAGGGCACCAATTAAACCCATTAATCCAACAAATAAAACTTTATACCAATTCTTTTTAATAAAATCCCATATTCCCCCAAGAAATGCTCCACCAATAGTCCAACCCATTTGAAGTAATAATGGTATTGATTCTGTTATTATATTAGTTAAGACTTCTAATAATTCAGCAAAAGCTTTCTTCAATACAAGTTTATTTGCTCTTATACCCTCCATAATTTTATCAATAATTACCTTTCCTAATTCAATTACACTTGGTAAAAACATTCCTGCAAATTCAACTAATTTTTCTATTATAAACCCAGCAATTTTAAAGATTTTATCTTTGTAAGCTTCAAAAAACTCATACATAGTATCCAAAATAGTAGATATAACAGGACCAATTATACCTAAAATTGCTAAAATACCATCAATTAATGCTGTCATTATATTTTTACTTAATTCTTTAATCAAAGGTAAATTTTCCATAAATTTTTTAACAAATCCTTCTAACCATTTCTTTGCTATTTCAACACCTTTATTTATGAAATCAACAATTTTGTCAGTTGTAGCTCTTGCTTCTTCACCAAATTTAAAAACTGCAATAGTTACTCCACCAAAAATAGCTGCAAAAGGCAGAAGTATAAGAGCGATAGTACCTAAACTAACTCCTAAAGCCGTTATCATTAACATAAATTGTGAACCAATCATAGCAATGGTTGCCAAAGAGGCGGCTACCAAAATAAATTGTCCTATTAATTTTTGTGTTCCTTCAGGCATATCCCAAAACCAGTCCATTAGATTTAAGAACATATCATAAAGGGGCATAAGTGCAGGCAATAAAAGTGATACTAACATTGCTCTCCATATTTCAAATACTCCCAATAATTCAAGAACAGGTTTAATCATACCACCTAAAGCTTTTCTTATACCCATGGACATAAACATAACAGATAACCAAGCAGGTTTAAATCCTTTAAGAGATTTAATAAAATTATAACCTGCCCTTGCTACTTTAAAAAAAAGAGTTCCTACTCCTTTTAAAACACCACCAAATGCAGAAGTTACTCTTGCAGCATTGCCTGTGGCTAAAGCAGATTGTCTAAAAAGATATCCTTGAGCTCTCATACTTCTTTTAAGTTCTTCAAGTGGAACATTTAACTTTTTAGCCATTTCAGCGGCGCCTTTTATTTCTTTTTGCCAACCTCTAAGGCCATCTACAATATTCTTGATTTCACTATACATACCTTTAAATCCTTTAATTGTACCTTCTACACTTATTTGTATGCTTTCTCGTTGCATCATTTTCTATTTTTTCTCCCTGCTTTTTCATACTGTTTTTGTTCTTCTTCTGCATCTTTTTGCAAATAATATAACAAATTTAAGAATGTAACTAAAGGCATACCTTTTTTCCTTGTAATTATATTTCCCTTAATAGAACCAATTTTAATAGGTTTATAGACTACTTCTTGTTCTTTACCAAAGATTATATCTTTAAACCAAGAAAAACGTCCAATTCGTGCTTTATTTTGAACTATAGGTATGTTTATTTCAGGAATAACAAGATTAATCTCACTATCTATTTCTGTATCTCTTAGTTCACTAATAGGTATCCAACCATAGGATTTCATAAACCTATGGTGTAATTCTATTAAATTTACTTCTTTAAATCCTCTAGTATTATCACTCTTTGATTCCTTATCAGCTACTCTTTGCTTTATCTTCTGCAAGTTTTTTAGCATATTGAACTTGTTTCATCCTATTCATTATTTTTGATTTAACTGGTTCTCTTCCATCACTTTGGCTTATTTGTTGTGAATTCATTTCAAATATTTTAGTCATTAATGGAGCCATATATTTTAATCCAAACTTTTTTCTATCCTCTTCAGGTTCTTCTGGATAAGACATTTCTAAAACTTTATCAATTAATTTAGATAAATATTGTAGTCCTTCTCTATCCAAACCAGTAATTATTTCTGACATATCGGCTCCTTCTTTAGCACCACTAAAAGCTTTCATTGCCATAAAAAAGTCAGCCATATCATCAGTTCCTAATTGGTTAAGTGTATACTCTTTTCCTTCAATATCTACTTTTCCATTTACTTTCCCTAAATGCTCATTAAATATTCCCATTCTTTTCCCTCCTTTTCAATTTTATAGTCTTACCTGAAATCATTTTGATTTCTTGATTAGACTCTTCTTTTTGAGATTCTAATTTCTCAACCTTAATTTTCAATGCTTCAATCTCTCCTTCCATCATTTCATGACCTGTTGGGAAACATCCTTTGTGTAAATCAATAAGATATTTCAAAGTCATTCCATAATCACTTTCAAAGTCACTATCAGCTAAATCCATAAAGTATTTCTTAGCTTTTTCTGGTACTCTTGCTATATAAAGACTTCTTGATTTAACCTTTTCTTTGATTTCTTCTATTTTTTCTCTCATATTTTCTTCCATCTTTCCTTTTCCTCCTATTCATTTAAAAATAAAAAATAAGCTCTAAGCATAAGTTAGAGCTGTAAGTGGTGTTGTATCTGTATCATCAGTTGATTGCCATGCCAAACTTTTAGTTGTACCAGCTTTGTTAAGTGCTGGAAATTTAAGAGTAACTGTAACTTTTAATATACCATCTGTGAAACTTGTTTTATGACTAGTCATTCTACATTCTTTTGCATAACATCTTAATGCTGTAAAATCTGCACCACTTGATGCATTTATAGCACTTAATTGAGATGTATCATTTGTCCACATTATTGCTATCATAAACTTATCTCTTACTTTATCTACTCCTGCATAAAGTGTAGTATCTGTAGCAAGTGGTTGACTTGCATCTGCTATTTTCTTAATAGTTCCTGTAGTTTCTTGAGATTCACTATGGGTCTCATCTGTAAAAGTAACATGAGTATTATCTGCAACTGTAGCTGCTACAAATTTACCATTATAGTTTGTAGTACCTGCAACCTCTACAATATCTCCTATTGCCAATGTATGTGCTGCTGAAACTATGTCTATACTATCTGCATCACCATCTATAGTTGTTATATTTACTTTTTCATTAGGTTGATTATATTGTTGAAATATACCTTTATTACTAAGATAAGCAACACAAGTTCCATCTGTTTCTTCTGCTTGATTAATAGCAGAAAGTACTGTAACTGTATCTGAATCTGTAACTGAATTAACTGTAAAAGTTATTGGAACTGCAGTTGTACCATAATTAGTTGTATTTGTTATTGTAAACTTATCTCCAATACTCATACCATGAGCTGCTGAAGTACTAAGAGTAGTAGTTGTTCCATCACCATTAATGGAACTAATAACTAGTCCTTTTGCCATATCACAACTAATTGGATACATTTCAAGAGTTATTTCTCCATCTTCTTGTCCACTACGTTTCCATATTCTGCCACCAGCCAAATTTGGTATACCTTCTCCAGGGTTATCACCCTCATTAATATCTACAGAATCAGTGGCAGCCATAAAATTCAAGGCTGTACCACCCTTTAACATAATAGATACAAATGCGGTTTCCTCCCAAGCTTCTGGAAATGTTCCTGTCATTTAAATCACCTTAAGTCCATGAATCAGCATCATCATATGCACTTAATGCTGTTATAGCGGTTTGGTCTCCTGAATCCCATCTACACATTTTTATAGTTCCTAATTTGTTAAATGCAGGCCATTTAAGTGTGACTGTTGCCTTAACAACTCCATCCGTAAAACTAACCTTATGAGATGTAAATCTTACACCCATAGCTGCAAATCTTAATGAATCTGTACTTCCTGTTGTAGTTGCATTTGCTGTTGATGTATTTGTATCATTAGTCCAAAGTATTACTACTCTGAATTGGTCTCTACTTCTATCTACTCCTGCTGCCCAAGATGTATCTGTTACTTCAGGTTCTGATGCTCCTGTACTCCAAGTTCCACCTACATATTGATTAAACAATCCAACTCCACTAGTTGAATCTAATTCAATAGGATAAATGTCAAGTGTAATCTCACCATCTTCCTGTGGACTTCTTTTCCAAAGTCTACCCCCTGCAACATTAGGTATACCCTCTCCAGGATTATCTCCTTCATTAATATCAATTGAATCGGTAATAGTCATAAACTGAATCTCACTACCATCCAATTTTGTAATTGAGACTAAAGCAGTCTCTTCCCATGCATCTGGAAATGCCATTATCTCTCACTCTCCTTCTTATTTGATTTTGATACTGTTCTAACCTCTTCCCTTATCAATCCTGGAATATCCAGTTTTTCATCTAAAATAACTTCTCTATTCTCGGTACTCACAATATGTGGTTTACCTTTCTTATCATGAAATGTCATAATTCCACTTCCATTATATATGTATTTATATTTAGTCATATTTACCTCCGACTCTTGTTAATTGCATTTTTTATTATACTGCTCCATTTAGTCCTAAGTTTTGCTAACTCAGATTCAAAAGCAGGTTTCATAAATGGTCTTGGTCCTTTTTGGACTGTTATCCATTTAGGATTTGCTACTCTACCTAAAGCTCCACCAGGTACTCCTGGTGCAGTTCTATGTCTTTTTATATACTCACTAGGAATAGGATGAGCCCTAAATCCTCTTTCTATTGCTAAAGCATAATAGGCTTCACCTGTATCAATTATGAAATTTCCTTTCTTTGTTTTCTTGAAATTAATTTGACTAGATAAAAAGCCTGTAGCATGTGGAGCCCTTCTTCTTGCAGAATTTACTACTGCTTTAGAAAACCTCTCAAGTGCTTTATCTGTTTCATTAAACATAACATTAGGAAAATTCATTAAAAGCCTTTGTACTCTTTCCAATCCTCTTATTTTTATACTAACAGATAATACCATTTTACCAAGCCCTCGTTTTTGAATATTTATATTTAAATGAAAATATAGCTGCTCTCATATGTACCTTTATTTCTCCTCTCATAAACATATCAGAGTCTGTACTATCTACATCTATTCTTTTTAATCCTAAAGTAGCAAAATCATCTTTATAGGTTTCAACTTTATCCATTATTTCAGCCAAAAACATATCAGAAGTCTCAGCTTTAGTAGCATAAACTTCTATTCTAATTGTACCAGGAACTTCTGATTTACCAAATGTAAAAGGTTCTGTAGGACAACTGGGAGAATTAACAACTAAAATTGGATAATCACTTTTTGCATCTATTTCTGTATCAGGAAATGTAGAAGTCCTTGTTTGTATTGTAGGGGTGGTTTCATCATCAAGGGTAACAATAGTTACACTTGCCATTCTATCATAGAATGCTTCCCATATATCAGGTAAAAAACTACTTTTATTTATTGCCATTTTTATACCACAGGTACAAATTTTAATTAAACCTCAGGTCTAATTGGGTATAGAAAGGGTGAGGTTATATTTAACTCTTTTGTTTTTAAAAATTGTAGCCAGGTAGGGTCACTACCTAGCAAGGTAGAAATTCATTCGTGAGGCTCCTGAATCTCTATATATTATATAGATATTATCCTTTATAAATCTATCTATATATTATCCATAAGAAAAGTTTATATAGAACTTAGCCTTTATAATAAATTGTGAGCTTATTGAAATATGTTATGAAATAGTTTAGCTCTTAAAAATAGGTTATTATATCTTACTAACCTTTGCTGTTTGCAACCAAACAGTTCCAGAATACTTATTCTCTGTAACTTCTAAAATTTCATACCAAGTAGAATTATATTGTATTCTATTACCTCTTGTTACATTTGCCTGGTCACCTTTAAAAAAGAAAAGAATATCCCCCTCTTTGAAAATACCTTCTGGATTGTATTTATCATCTTGGGTGATTATATTGAATACAGCTTTTATACCTGTTTCATCAGAATTAGCTTCAGTAGGGTCACCCCATTTATTATAAGATGACTTAGTTATTGTTCTTAATGTTATTGTTTCACCAAAATCATCAATTTCCTTTGTTTGATGTTGAAGGTCAAAGTATGGCATTATACCACTCTCGCTTCGCCATAATCCGCCATACGCCTATTAATCTTATTTACTATTTGCTCATATTTGTTATACCATTCATTATAGGCTTTCATATGCCTTGTGAATCTTGCATTACCAAACACAACACTAGGAGATTTACCTGAATTAATTTTTTCATAACAAAGAGCAGCTGTAAGATAAATGGCAGCTTTTTTAACTAAAGGACTAGGAGTAGCACAATCTTCAAAACTCCATCTGTAGGATAGATATAATCTTACACTTGGGTCAGGAGCTGTACTTAATACAAATTTACCTTCATTATGAGTAATAGTAGTAATGGTCAATGTTGTTTCTGTACCATTTGAATCAACTTGATAAACTATAATATCAGAAATATCTACATCACCATCATCATCCAAATCTCCAATATATCTTCCTTTCCAATTTCTTACATAGAAAGTGGTATTTATTCCATCTATAGAATTCTTTCTTGTTTCATCTATATAACCAACTGGTTCCCTTATTACTGTTGCACATATATCTGAATTTAATTGTGGAGTTGCATGAACAATTATAGCAGTAACATCCAAATCCGCAACGTCTGAACTAGTAATATTAGTTAATAAATTCACATCTGTATATTCACAAAAAACCATATTTCTTTTTCCTTTACTATTTTTAACCTCTACAAATTGCTACTAAAGTGAATTCTTGACCTGTATCATCAAAAAATGTAACAAATTTTACTTTATGACTTGGTATGTTATGAGTCTCTAATTCATTTAATACATCACTTAAAGCTGTAGCTAAAGTTGCATTAGTTGAACTAAATGTCTTAAATTTTCCTAGTGTGCTAGCTGCTATTGCGACTGCCATTTTTTAAACCTCCTAAGATAGAGCAGCTGTTTTCAGCCACCCTGTTGCTACCCTAATATGTATCTTTTTATCATCTGCATGACTATCTGAAATTAATAAGTACATCTCTCCTAATTCTGCTTTACCTACTGCCGGTATAGTATTTACCACTTTTATCTTAGCTGGTTCTACCTTATTTGCAGCCATTGTATTTGCGATTGTTGTTGCCATTTTATTTCTGTGCCCCCATTATTTCTCTTATTGCTTCTTTTACTCCTCTAAATTTGATACCTAATTTGCTACCAATTACTCTTAATCCTTTAAGACCTTTATTATCTGCTATCTTTTGTAATCCTTCTTTTGTATATTCTACTTTCTTAATTACTTTTTTCTTTTCTATTTTCTTTGCTTTCTTTACTTTAGGTGCTTTAACTTTCTTTTCAAATTCATGTATATTATCTTTTGTAACTTGTTTTCCATTTATTTTTATACCAGGTAAAATCCCTTTTAATCCTTTTGCTATTACATCATCTTTTTCTGCTAGTCTCTTTTTTATCTTAACTTGTATCTCCTTATCTAATGAGTTGAAACTAAATCTACCACCTACATGAACTGTATTAGGTTCTCCAGGTTTGTTAGCAAAAAATTGCCTTTTTTCTTCTTCATTCATTTTGAATTACCTCTAACTCGCTGCGAAAGTCTTCCAACCTTCAGTAGTTCTTAATGCTAATCTTGTATTAGCATGGTCATAGTAAAGCTCTCCTTCTTCTGCTGCTCCTAATGGAGGGAGTGAAGCTCTACATATTTTTACCTTAGCTGGTTGGTTTCTTGTGTTTTTTGCATATGCCATTTTAAATATTATCTCCTATAAATGCCTACTTTTTATCATCTTTTTCTGTTTCAGCATTTATAAATAAATCAATTGCTTTCGAAAGGTTTTCATTCATACCCCAAGTTGAAGGAACATCTGACTCTATCATTTTCTTCAAAAAGGAATAATCCCCTTCTTCAAGTTGTAATACTTTCTTCTCTTCAGCTTTTATAAAAGCTTTTGATAATCTACCAAATAATCGGAATTTATCCAATCCTCTTGGAATCTCTTCTGGTTTCTTGCTTCCTAACAACACATTAAGTGCAGTTAATAAGTTTTCATCCTTATCCTCGTACCCAACTATTTTTTCTCCTTCAAATTTTGGAACTTTACTTTTCCATGTTTCTATATTAATTTTTCTCATTTGAATACCTCCTATTCATTGCTTATTGCTAAGCTTTTTCTTTATTTAAATCTTTTCAAAATAAAAAAATAAAAAAAATAATTTATTTATGTAAAGTCTTTTGCTGCCAGTAAATAATATGTAGCTGCTCCAACCAATATTTTAATCTTTACTGGGTCAGTATTGAATACAACATTGGTTGTATCAGAAACAAATCCACTTCCTTCTGGTGGTACTTTAAACATATTTGTTGGGCATGTATTTGAAGTTCCTGATGTGTTTCCAAACATTATACCTTCTGTTATTGTTCCTGTTGCTTGAGTTTGAATCCTTATACCATCAGTAAGTGTACATCCTGATTCACATTGTATATACAATCCAGCTGTGTTTACTGGTAAACCAGCTCCTCTTGCCGTTAGATTTAATACCCTCCAACCACCGTTAGCAGTAATTGTACCTGAACCACCATTTAATACTAATCCCATTGTTGCTACTTCTCCACCTACAGTAAATGTTCCTGCTCCAAATGCAATTTCTCCTTGATAAGCATATACATCTTTACAAGCCTCATTTACGCTTATTGTAAAGTCTGCACACTTCAATCTAAGGTTTGCCATAGCTGTTGTATCATGTGTTAACTGTTGATAAATCATATTTATCTTACTTAGACTTGCTGGGTTTGTTCCTGTTACATTAGTTACCATTTGTATTGGTTCAAAGTTTTCTACAGTAACACCACCTTGAAATGGAATTGTGAATTCTGTATCCCTATCACCAATAGTCAAAGCTCTACTTGAAATTGCTCCACTTACTCCAGCTGCGAATGTAGCTGAATTAAAAACAATACCTTCTGTAACTGTTCCTGAGAATTCAAGACCTGTAGTTGCAGTTCCAATATCAATACCTGTTGTTATTGTTCCTGCTCCATCTATATTAATACCTGTAGTAATTGTTGAACCACTTGCTGATTCAAGATAAATTCCTGCGGTTAATGCTTGTGTTGCACTATTTGAAATCAAGTGCATACCATAATCTAAGTAAACATCAGCATGAGAATATCCAAATATTAATGCTGTTTCTCCAGTATTATTTTGATTCATTCCATAATCCAACATTAAACCAAATACTTGTCCTTGAAACTTACCTGTTGAACTATTTGAAATACTTCCTCTCACTGCTGAAATTGAACTTGTATCTGCATAATACTTAGTATCTGCTCCATTAACACGAATTTCACCCATTACTCCTACTACATCATTAATTTTTTGGGATGCACCAGTAGCAGTAACATAACATCTTGAAAAAAGTCCATATGTTCCTAAATTACCATAAGCTGCATGTAATCTTGCATGAACTCCATAGAATCCACCTGCCATAGTTGCTCCAACTGCTGTTTGTGTTAAGTCAAGTCTAATTGCTGAAGGATAATTCTCTCCAACTCCACTTGCTGAAAAATCATAATCCAATGTTACTTGTATTGCACTTGCAGTAGAAGCTAAACAAGTTCCATCAATATTAATAGCGACAGTACTAAATGTACCACCCATATCTATACCAATTGCACTTATAGCTCCACTCATATCCAATCCACCAGTAACTCCAAGTGAACCAGCGGAAACATCTGAAAAGACTATATCATCTGTAACATATAAGTCTTTTAAAACTTTAACATTCTTACACTTTAATGTACCTGAATGCCATCCAAATTTATTTTTTGCTGCCATAATAATTAAACCTCCTTTTGTTTATTAGGAGTCTTAAAGAAATCTAAGACCTCCTATACTATGCCATCCCTTTAAAAAAAGGGAATTGCCGGTAAAGACTTTGTCCTACCAGCCCACCTCTATAGGTGTCAAATAAAAAAATATTTTGCTTAAACGTCTGAAACGTCTATATATACTATTGCATCATCGTGTATTACTTTAATGTCATAATCTGCTAAAAGTCTAATTCTTACTTGGTCTCTGTTGTCCCACTCAAATACTTTTATTTGAGGTTCTCTTCCCCAAATAATTGCAAAAGATACTTTAGCTTTTAACATTATACATCTAGTCATTGAAGTTGGTGCTGTTGTTTGAGTATCAGGACCTGTAACTGAATTACCAAAGTTTTCTACGTTATTTGTAGTTACAATTTTAATACCTAAGTATTCACCAATTTCTCCATTCATAACAACTCTATTGCTACCATACTCAGCTGCATTTACGAACTGTGAATCAGTTCTAAAAGTCTCTTCCTGAGCTGGACCAATGAATAATACGAATGGTTCTCCTGATGTAGGCATCCAAGGGTTTTTAGTAACAGAATTTAAAGCTTCTGTTCCATAAGCTCCTGAACCACTAGCTCTGTAATAACCAGTTCTTAACTTTAGGTATTTAGCTGCTTTAGCGACTAAATCAGTTGTGATAACATCTCCATCTGCTAAATTAGCACATGATGTAGCATCTCCACCATAGATAACTTGTGCTCCTGTAACTCCTGTAGTTGCCATTGTAGCATCTCCAATAGATACTGCACATCTAATATCTAATCTATCACCAATAGCATAAGATAATTCTTCTTTAGCTGCTTGTAATATATTTAATGCATTAGTTCTTAAATCGAATTTTCTTATAGCATATCCTATGATTACTGGAAATGGTGTACCATATACATTGGATAAATTATCCATAGTAGTCCATGAAATGTCTGCTATTGTATTAGCATAAGGACCTACACCTGTATCTGCACCACCAGATTGTGGATATGTTGCATGTGTTGATGCACTTCCTACATCAGTACCTGCATAATTCCAAGTCATATCTGCATTACCTTTATACTTGCTTCTCTTTGGAATAACTACATCTCTAACACCTTCTGGTGCTTTGAGAACTTTAGCGAATTGAGCAAAAAAATGCTGTTCTTTAGCTGCATCTACAATTTCTTTTAAGTATTGAACAGGTTGTAAACCATATTTAGTACCTATTGATGCACCTCTCATATCATTACTTTCAGTTTCGGATAATTGTTTTATTGAACTTTTCATTGTATACATGCCTCCTCTCCTAATTCTTTAATTAAAAAATTAGCCATCTCTACTTCACCTGGTGTTGCTGGTGCCACAAATGATTGTGGAGAGCTACCTTGTGAAGGTTGTTCTTTAGGTTGTTCTAAAGTAAATGATTTGGCTTCTGCCAAATCAGGTTTTTCTTCAACCTGTTGAGATAATTTTTTAATTTGTTCTTTTAATTGTTTCATTTCCTCTTCTTTCTTTTTCTTTTCCTCTTCTTCAGGGGAAACCTTTTTTCTATCCTTTAATAAGTTTGATAACTCTTCTATTTTAATTAGTAAATCTGTATCACTTAATTCTGCTAATTCTTCACTTTGTTTCTTAGTATTTTTGTATGCTTTTGCAATTGCTTTAAAGGATATTTTAGGGTCCTTTTTTCTCATCTTGGAAACAAAATCTGTCCAATCTGATAGTACAGTGTATTCTAATGCTTCTTCAGTACTTAATTCTTCTTCATCTTCTTCTTTAGGTTTTTCTTTCTTTGCTTGTTTTTTCTCTTCTTCTTTAGGTTTTTCTTTCTTTGCTAATTCTTCCTTTTCTTCTTCTGCTTTTTTCTTTTTTGCTAATTCTTCATTTTCTTCTTTGTCTTTAGGTTCTACTTTCTTTTCCTCTTCTTCTAAATACTTTATATCTTTCATAGTCTTTCGACCTCCTTCTTTTTGTATTAGATTAATATAAGCTGTTTTACAAGCTGGTTTAGTTACAATACTAAAATTTTCAAATAGGAAATTCTTTAATGTATCACCATCTTCCATTCCTTTAAGTTTAGGCGAAATACCAAATTTAGCTTTTGCCTGAACAAGTTTCTTTGCAATATCTTCATCATAAATTTCTAAGTCACCAAATACCTTTCCATTTATCAGCCTAGGATTTTTAATCCAACCAGCCCAACAAGTTGTCTCTCTATCTTTGTGGTCTAAAAATAAAGATATAACATCTTTATCTTTCCAATCGGTATTTAAGAAAGCTTTTTTAATTTCTGATGATGTATAATCTGTTTCATTCCATCTTCCAGGACCCATTAATTCTTTATTTCTAATTGTAATGGGGGTGTCTAAACTAGCTAATTCTTTTTCAGAAAAAGGTTTACATATTGAAAACTTAACCATCTTAGTTTTTTATATAGTTAAGGTTATATTTAACTCTTTCGGTTTTTAATGAACATTAGAATTAGGCTAAAATAATCATTTTTCTTTCAATTTATCAAATAAACTGATATATCTATCCTCAATATTAGCAATATGAAATGAAAATAAACCTTCGAGTTGTTTTAATTTATCAGGTAATTTTTTATTAAATTTGATTACATACTCCTCACCAGGATTAGGAACCATTTTTCTAACTTTACCTAATTCTGTTTTTAATCTAAATATAATTTTATGGTCTGTTACATCTTCTATTTGATATTTACCTTTAGCCACAATTGCAAAGTAGGATGGATATTCTTTTGTAGAACCAGGAACCCCTCTTTCTACCCTACCTTGAATTTTTAACCATTTTGTTGGGTGTGTTACTTTGATTGTACCCCTAATATTTTTTGGATTTTCTGTTAATAAATCATTTTTGTTAATTGATGAAGGTGTAAATAAAGTAATACCCTCAAGATGATTATTTACTTGAAATCTAAAATCTGTATGTATAGATTTTTCCCCTCTAAGGTGCCATTGTGTTACAAATGGATACCATTTACCAGATTCCTTTATTTTATTAAATTCATCTTGCATTCTATCAGGAAAGTTTTTAACGTCTATTTCTTTACCTTCTTCATCTTTACCTTCTTCAGCTAGTAGTTCATTAGATAAAACTTCAAACCAATCCCCTTGGCTTTGTATCAATTTATGTTGAACTGCTAAACCCCTTGAAACTACTTCTTTATCTAATTTATCAATTGTGGATAAAGGTTCTGCTGATTTGCTAATTACCCTTGGTTTGTGGATTGAATAATTAACTCCATTTTTCTTTTCATGTCTCCAAATTTCTTCTACTAATATTTTTATCTTATCTCCAGATTTAAAATTTTGTTTGGTATTGAAAGTATGTCCAAGTACTAATAATCCATCTGAAATATATTTTGGATTAAGATAGTTTTTATTAGTAGGAACACCAACTAAATAATTAAATAATTTTCTTTCTTTTGGTATTTGTTTTTTAACTTTAACAATAAGATTAATTAATTTTTTAAATTTCTTCCATGATGGTCTTTCTCCAGTTTGATAATTGGATTCTAAATCCTTAATAACAGCTCCCTCAGAATCTTTTATTTTTGTTGTAGATATAATTGCTGATTTTAAATTATCTTTACTAGTTAATTTTCTTTGTATTTCTATTATCCTATCATTAAATTTAAATTTATTAAGATAAGATATTCTTTCTTTAAGTGGAAGTTGAGTAATAGAATTCTGATAATAAATTGCGTCCCAAACAAATAATTTAATATTCCTATCATCTGGAGCTTTTCCTGATTTTATTGTTCCAATATATTTCATTAATTCACTCTTACCTAATGCATTTCCATTATCAAAAGTTACTAACTCTCCGTCTATTATAAAATCATAAAGAGAAAGATTTTTAATATTTTTCACTAATGTAGGAAAAGATATAGTTAAATCCTTTTTTTGCTCAGAAAATATTTTAACTTCTTTCCCTCTCTTATGAACCGAAACATGAAAACCATTCATTTTTTGTTCTACTGAGTATTTAAAATACTCTTTATTCAACATAAAAATAGATGTTGTCATAATTTATTCCTCTTTAATTACATCTAAAGTACTTATTGGTACTAAATGTGCAATCTTCTTTTCTTTCATTTTATTTATTAAATCTTTATGGATATAATAAACATCCTCTAAATTCCATTCCGGTATTACTGTACCTAATTCTATTTGATTCCAAATTACATGCATTTTTTCATGCCAATACTTCAACCCACTTTCAGCCAAATTACTCAAATCCTCATCTTTCCTTATTCTATCTGGAAATTGAAACGCCATTTTTTAATTACCTCCTATATTAATATTATTTATATATATATAAATATTTAGTAAACGTGATTGTGGAATAAATCTACCTAAATTATTTCTTTTAGCATGTTCTTTAATTATATGTTTGCCAGAACCTGAATATAACTTTAAGTTAATAGGCCTATTATCAAGGCCGTTTCCATTTTTATGATGTACTACTTCTTTTTGTTTTAGGTATCTACCAATCATTTTTTCCATTACTAATCTATGTTCATATATATAACCATCAATCTTACAATTAGGATGATTAGGAACTTTAATTAAAAAATAACCATTACTCATTCTTCTACCTCCTTTCCACCTAGGATGTTTACTTTTAATAGGTATTCTTTTATCTTTTTTATGTGTTAATCCTTTGTTCCAAGGATTATTTCCTTTTTTAAATGCCATTTTAATATATACTCCCTCCTTTTATTGCTATCTTACATCCAGGGTGAACTGCAATCTGTCCAGTGTCTATTAAAGATTTAACACTTGCTTGAACATAAATAGTTCCTGAACATTGTAAGTAAAGGTTCTTTATATATTCTATGTTTGAATCCCATATACAGTTATCCTCTATTATCCAATTACTTGAGCATCCTATAAATCCTGAACCATAACCACAACTATTTTGTATGATTATCTCTGGAGTATTATAAGATATTGAATCAGCATAACCATCATTTGCTGTTACCTCTGCCTTCCAGCTTTGTCCTTTAACAGTTTCTGTAGATTTAATAGTATGTGTCTGGTTTCTATAAAGAGCTAAGATTTGTTCTGCACTTAAACTTCTGTTGAAAATTAGGACTTCGTCTATTGTTCCTTTGAAAGGGTCAGCTGTACTCCCAGTACTTCTTCCACCAATACCAATATCTGCGACATTATCAGTAGCAGAAGCTCCAGTATTACTATCTACAGATAAACCATTTATGAACAATTCTATAGTTTCATCTCCATCAAAAGTAGCTACTAAATGTTGCCAAACATTAGAAGTTCCTGTTCCAGAAACAGTTACGCCTCCAAGTAAAAAATTCCAATCTCCGCTTTGAGAATAAACTCTCCAATCAGTGGCAACAGCATTATTTTTTGAAATAACTCTTCTTCTATTTGCATCTCCAACATTAGCATTTTTAGCCCAAGCGCTAAGAGTAATTGCTTCTGTCCCAGGTCTATAAGTGACTATAATTTTATCACCAACTCCATCAAACTCATACGCACCAAATCCATCTACACCACCAGTTCTGTTCCAGCCACTTCCACTTTCAAAAATATTAGAATTAAAACTAGTACTACCATGATTCTCATTATCACTATAATCTCTTGAAAAATTCATCTCACTACCATTATTCACAGCTTCAAAAGGCATATTAAGAACTGCCATAGAAACATTATTTACATACCAATTATAGATATATTTAATAGTATCATTATCTAAATCTCCAGTATTATTATTAGAAGCAGATATATCTTGTATTGTATAAGTAGAATTATAAGTT
>SDBT01000934.1_pt1 | contig 49105 bp, 96 predicted proteins | sample 2277101 | NCBI WGS metagenome assembly SDBT01 (sample SAMN10404973, study PRJNA504765) | marine sediment metagenome | isolation source: marine sediment core GS10_PC15, 103 cmbsf | place: Arctic Ocean: Southern Knipovich Ridge | collected 2010 | reverse complement strand
TCTTCTGGATTCATTCTTTGTCTCCCTTACACTTACCACAATTTTTCTGGGCAGGACTACGTTTATAAAAACTCTCTCCGCAGTCACACTTATGTGTAATACCTAACTCAGCAAGTGCAATAGCTATCTCTTCTTGCATAGTAATTTTCAACTCATTAGCTTTTACTATCTCACCCTCATCTCTTTTAAGTTCTGATTTATTTTTAACACCAGGCCAAAGCTTTTCACACTGTACACACTTTTTATCTTCATCTAAATGCCCAGACCTAAACTCTGCTTTACATACACGACAAATATTTTCTTCTAACATTTTCTGTCCCCTATAAAATTAATCTTCGATTCCCCATACAATTTGCTCAGGAATAATAATATAACCTTCATCTCCAATAGTGGGATACTCTCCACCAAGATGCGGTGGTGCGGGTGCAAATATAATTATGTCACCCTCTGCTATTTCACTCTCGCAGTCTACGCCCCGTTGAACTACCCTACCTCGTAACCATGAATCTTTTACTGTTTCTGGTAACACAATTTTTCCAAGTTGTTCTCTTGTTAATGCCTCTACCATTAAATTAGCTTGTAGTAACTTCATTTCTGTCCCCTAATAAATAATTTATTGCACTGTCTAATAATGTAAGGTTGTCTTTGAAACAGCCCAAACCCTTATTACAGCTTTGACATAATAATCCTCTAATCTGACCTGTTTTATGGCAATGGTCTATACACAGTATAAACTTTAATTCCATTTGATGTTTTTTACATATAGCACAACAACCATTTTGTAATTTATATAATTTATCATAATCTTTTTCTGATAAATTGTAAGCCTGTTTCAAATGAGACTTTCGTCGAGATTTATTACATTGTTCGATATTATCTTGTCGCCACTGTTTATCGTAGTCCCCCTTACATAGTTTACAAATATTTTGGAACCCGTCGGGTAATCGTTTATTTTTATGGTACTCAATAAGACTTTTCTTTATATTACATTTTATACAAACCTTAGTTACCATAATTAACGAGCCTTCCCTTTAAACATGTCGGGGGGAAATTCAATGTATCCAGCTTGCTTCATAACCTCTAACTTATGAGCACGATTACGAATTAAAGGTCTAAAGCTATGACCAAATCGTTTAAAATCTGTACCAGGATGTAACTTCATTGCCTCTTCAATCTGTGTCTCTGTCACCCCTAATGATGCTGAGTATCTGGGGTTCTCTCCGTAACAGATATTAACCACTTCTTCTCTCATATTTGGGTCTTGTTCTGAACCTCTTGCAACAGTCTGTAAAACTCTTTCAGACCCACAAACATCACAATCAGTAGGATAGCCCCTCCCGATATGTTTAGAATATACCTTGCACTCCATACAATATGTTGCTACAATAAAATGTATTGCCATTTTAACTCCCCACCAAAATATACTTTACTTGACCTGTCGCACTATCTGAAATAAGCCTAACGCCAGGTATCGCCGTACTATTTGGATTAATCGGAATTACATAGCCCTCCCCTTCTGGAATATAAAGTTCGGCAGTAGTAGATGTGGGGGTTCCCGAAGTAGCCCCAAGCAGCACATACACATTACCAACGAGGGCCTCTAAGTATAAAAGATAGCCACTTCCAGCAGCAATATCCCCTAAGTCTAAGGTAACTGCTGAATTAGCAATTATTGGCTTACCTTGAACTGTTTCTGTAGGGGTCGTATTAGAAGTAAATTTTACAATCCGCCACTCATCCCCACCTGCTAATTCAAGTACTTCTATTGTTTGTGATATATCTACTTGAGCCATTTACTCAACCTTTCTTATCCAAAACTTAGGTATTACTAATTTTCCCATAATATCCATTTTCATAGTTCTACCTATTGTATTTGCTACAATTAAAAAATCTTTTGTATCATGTACAAAATAAGCATTAGTAAAACAGTATACCTCGTCTGAAATTTGACAAGCGTCTTTATAGGACTCCCAACCAGCAGTACTATAAGCATCTACCCACTCAACAGTTATTTTATCCCCAAATTTCTTTTTAATTCTCATGGTTCTTCTTTTAGTATCCGTAGGCATTTATATAGATAGATTCTTCTCCCTCAACCTTATACTTCTCTTGAGCAAAAAGTAATTTAATAATCTCGATGTCGCCAAGAAACAAATCGGAAGGCATACTACAATTAAGTACAGGACTAAAACCACCGACCAAGAGGCCACGCACCACCCCATCCATACTAAATACAGGCCCGCCACTGTTCCCAGGGTGAGCACCAGAATCCGAAGTAAATGCAATTTTCCAACCATAAGGTTCTCCATATGACAAACTGTCCCAATCTCTATTAAGTCCACTGATAATACCCAGTGTCACATTATTAAAATTAATCTTACCAAACGGGCTACCTATGATAAAAATAGGTTGCCCTAACACACAATCTTTAATACTACCAAACTTAGCAGGGGTAAGTATGTCGTCCAAGTCCAGTTTAATAAATCCAATATCATAATCTTTATGGGATACAGCCTGACTTGCCATATACCTTTCGCCATTAGTTAATGTTACTACATAATTTGTACCACCAATAACATGACGAGCAGTAGCAATTATGTTTGGTGTAATAGCTACACCAGAACCTTGCCACTGGTCACACATAATATGTACAACACTTGGTAATACTTCTTGTATTTTATTAGGAAACTGTGTAGTTACAGAGGGTGTACTATAAACTATACTTAATATTGCGACATTTAAACACATAAATGCTACAACCCCTACAAAAATTGTTTCTTTTGTTGCTCTATCTAATTTCATACTGTCTGCCCTCCTGCATTTCCTGTTGTACGCTTCTGTTGTTGGTCTTTATTGGCAGTACGAGACGCTGCGGAGCTTCCAAATGTGTCGTTTTGCTGCCCTACACTATTCTTCTGCTGCCCGTCTTTCTTACCACCCATAGGCTGCATTGTAAATGGTACACCTATATCTTGCTGTGTTGGTATAGCAGTTTTATACCACTGATTAAAGTTATCTATTCCTAAGTACTCACTCATAATCCTTGTAGCAGCAGGTATGTCTAACTCTGCTCCCTGTGATGCAGCAAACTGATAGGTCGGTAGTATCCATTGTGACATGAATCCCATCATTTTATTATAGAGTTTGTCGGGAGATGTTCGCTGTGTAGAGTAAGGTGTTATCTTAAATATATAGTCATAGTAATCCCCCACCTTATCAGGTGAAGCGAATACCTTGGGTAATTCCCCTACTCCTGGGATATTATGGGACATAGCAATATACTCACTTGGATTAGTCCAAACCTTCCAAGCAAGTTTAGTAATAATACTGGTCATAAATCCATGCCAACGAGTGGACATGTTATTTACAATTCTACTGGCATTAGAGAATACCATCTGCTCTTGGCCAAGGGTCGGTGCTTGTGAGCCTCTACCTGCAAGAACATCAGAACTCGCTCCTGTTTTAGTAAACGACTGTTCAGCGAAATTCATCCAGTTATAATTCTCAGCATTTACACCACCGATTGAAACTTTATTAATTCCGTCCTTTGGGCTTGAAACTTCCAAAACATCTAAATTCCTTGCGGTTAAAATCTTTTTACCTACATCTACATTTTGTGAGTCTACAAAAATTAAATCTTTCTGACTCTCAGCTTGTTCTCTTGCTGTCTTAGCCAGAATATTCATTGTAACATCTAAGTCATGCCATGCCCACGCAGGGGGTATCGGATAGGTAGCACCAGGAAAGAACTTATATCCTAAGAAATCATAAGGCGAGGCACCTGGCCCATCTTCCTCAACAGTATGTAATATTTTAGCCTCTTTACCATAAGGCATGATTGTAATAGTAATGCCTTCGTCATAAAGATATAAGTCTATAAAAGTAGTATACTCTCTTAATGATAGTCTATTTAAGTCCCACTGACCATTTGAAATCTTTTCTGGGTGATACTCACTTGTTAATCTACAGTCAGAAGATATATCATCGGCATATTTAGAATACAGGTCTTTAGCATACTCAGTAGGAAGCTTATATATGTCGCCCTCAAGTACAAAATCATCTCTCGTCTTAGCCGCTACATCCCCAATATAATCTGCATCATCAATAACCCTAACTACATTCTTACCATACTTTATAAGGTTGTCATTAATATTAATAACTCTGTCATACTCAGTGAAGGTTCTTGTAATTCCAGCCCCAAACATAGAGTTAATAGCAGCAGGGATTAAAACCCTTTCTGCTAAATTCATTTTATTAATAATAAAGTTTAACGCCAACTGAGTAGTAAATGCCCAAGGCCTACAATTACCCATATGTGTTTCAACAAGAATCTTAGGATTACCCTCTACCAGATAAGGTACTATTGTAAACACTCCGCGGTCGATTAAATTTATTAAATGTTCTCTACCATAACTCTCATCAAAAAATCCACTTGCCCATAAAGCTAAGAGTTTCTGTCGCTTTGCTAATGGGGCTTCTTGCCTTTTCTGCCATGCCTCAACGAGACGCTGACATCTCTTCTCAAACTTCTTATCTTCACCTGTGCCGTCATTATATAGATAATCTTTAGATTGTTTAGCCATTCTTTTTCTCTTCTAAGTATAAAAATGAACAAGCGTCATTAGCAACTTGCCTAATATCCATTTTGCTATAGGCCGGATTATCACAAAGGCCAATAATATTTACCAAATATTTATCTATTTCTTTTAATTTATCTACTTCTTTTATTAAATATTCAAACTCTTTCATTATCTATCCCCTAAAATAAAAAGGTTCTTTTATCAAACCTCTCTTTTTCTTCTTGTTCATTCACCTTATTAAACCGCCTCTGAAAAGAACCCAACGGAGGATTCTTAGCTTCTTCCCAAACACCTTTTGTCTGTTCTCTACAAGCCACTACTGCTAAACCGGCAGTTATAACCCTATCGCCATGTCTCTCTAAAGCACCAGTACTTAGGTCAGCCTTCTTAGAAGTAACACAACCTGCTCCCTTATCCCTAAATATATAATCAAGTAATTCCTCAACAAGTTCTGTATCGTGAATTATTATGGCTTTATAATCTTCTTTAGTCTCTACCTGTCCAGCACTTAAAGCTACACCAAGCTCACCTAACATTGCATCTTTGGCCTTAGAACCTCCAATCCAACCCCACTTCTTCATTTGCTTTCTGGTCTTGGAATCTTCTCTACGTTGGGTATAAAGGAACGGATAGCGTTGAAACAAAAATCTGTTAGTGAGCATAGACCCGCACCCACCACCGGCATCCCAAATAAGGTAAGTCGGGCGTACACCGCCAACCCAATAAGCTGTTGCAACAATAATATCTGCCAATTCTTCTGGTTTAGTATTCGCATCTGCCCAAGCACCTACCTGCTCCTCCATATTTCTGTCAAGTATCATAAAGGCAGAATTTGCAGAACCTAATCCGTATGATGGGTCAATAGCTATAATATAGTTATGCCGTTGGTTTGGCCTTCCAAATGGAAGCTGTCCCCACCATTTTAATTTCCCATACCCAGGAAGAAAAGATATATTGTCTGTGTCTATCATCCCATTAGAATACTGTGTATATTGTACATCACCAGTTTCATCTGGCTCTCTTATATCCCTCTTTTTAATAGCTGTAAGCATTGTATGGTCAAAAGGTGTCTCACTTGAGCCTAACGGCGTTGCCCACACATTAGAGATAAAGTCTCTCTTATTGCCCTTTCTACGCATTTCCTGATAGTCATGCCAAGGACTTCTGAAAGCTTGCGGCAAACTCTTACAGCCATCAGCTATAAACTGTTTCTTTTCCTCTATAGGACTCCATCGAACAGCATCAGTTAGCATTAAAGCTTCATCCAAATCTTTATCTGTATAGTACTCGTTATCGAGTATCTCATATTTTCCGAGTTCGGACGAAGTATAAAGACCTTCATTTTTAGTCGGGTTATCATACCAAAGCAAGTTTACCACCTTTGTAGTTGCTTTACTTAGGCACTGATTAAAACAATGCCCTGCACCTAACCAATGTGTACTACTGTAAATAATACAGGGGGATACATCATGTACTGACCCCTCGATTGCGGTTGCGGTTGTTGCATCTACACGCCCAAACTCATCTAAAAGTAACGCAGTTGCTCGACTTCCTGCGGAGAAACTTTCATTCGTTGTCTCTCCTACTATAGACGAGCTATTCTGCGGAATTGTTAATAGCATATCCTTACGGTTTTTATTAGGGTCATACCCACTTATATCCTTCCACCAACTCGGTAGACAGTTAAATACATTATCAATCTTAGCAAATAGAGTATAATAGTCGCCAAAATTATCTACCAGGTTTTTAACTCTTGAACCAACAATAAAGTTGACATACTCATGTAATAGCACTTTAGCCGCAAATAACTTGCAGCATATCTCAGATGCCCCCTCTTCACGGCTCTTATTGATACCTATATCATGCCCTGTCTCAATACCCCAATCTAAAGTTTCAACGGCAGGAATCTGGGCGGGTCTCAGGATAAATGGGAAATTGAATCTCGTCCAGGGATTATAAGTCCACGCCACAGACGAAAAGAAAATAGGTATATAATCCCTACACATTTGTAAGAACACTTGTTGTGCAGCCTTATCTACCGCCAACATCTGATGAAGCTTAACACGGAACTCTATGTTCTCTTTAAGACCAGTAGGTATAATACCATAAAACTCTTTGGCTGAATCAGGAATCTTGATTTTCATTTAACTCTCAAAATATAAAGGACAATACGAAGCTATAACCCCTTTTATTCCTTTAAGTACCTCGTCCTGTCGTAGTGCAGCTTTTTCATACCTCAAATACATCTCTTTAGTGCGTTCCGCCCCTTGTTCTATCACTTCATTAAACGGCGGATTAATCATCCGAACAGCTAAACCATCAATTTGTTTCTGTAAAAAACATACTTTTCTTGAACTACATTTATTACAATTCATTCTTACCCCTTTCTATTAGTGGTTTATAAGAATACTTGCCTCATTTGATTTAAATTAAGATTAGTAGGCAGTTGTCCTTCTGCTCACTCCGTTTCGCCAGGCTGGTTGGAGTACCTCCTATGGGTTTGGTTCACTAATCTTGTTCTGTATCAATAGCCTTTACTAACCTACCGGCCCACTCCCGTATCTCACCTTCTGCTATCTGTTTAATCTCTATAACCTTCTTGTTAATCTCCACCTTCTGTACATCAGAGAAGTACTCAGGAAGCCTACATCTGAGAATAAACCTTAATAGAGCGTCGTTAGGGCGGGCTATCTTCTTACTTACTTTCTTCTTTCCTGGCATATCCTTCATTTTAGGAGAGCCATCGCCGTTGTAGCCAGCCGGTACTTTAATATACTCCTGTACTGTTTCCTTGTACTCATACCCCATAGCCTCTCTCGTAGCTGCTGCTATCAGGGATATGTCTGCCCTCTGCTTGGCCATCTCAATGAACTCGTCTATACCAGCACACTCAGCTTTAAGCTCCTCAAGCCACTTTAGGGAATCAGTACCGAGGCAGCCTACGATTATGCCAATATCAGCAACGCTCTGGTTTGATTTAAGTAAGTCTTTTGCAACTAATGCTAATGCTGCTGAGATGTCTCTTTTAGGTCTTGCCATAAATAGTTAGAATCCCTTAAAGCCGAAGTATATATAGTGCGGCTATCTTGGCGGCAGCTCTTATATTACCGCATTAGGTAAATGGATTATACATATTACTTTTTAATATTTTATCAATCAGCTTGCTGATTAGTACAGTTGTCTTTTACTGTACTGCAATTATATAGTATTATTATATAGCCCTCTATATATACCCTAAAATGTGACGGGTTTTGAGAAAAGATTTTTAGGGCATAAAGCTGTAAGTACTTATAGTATAAGCAATTAAAAATTTTATATATATTTTATTTTTATTTAAAAAGGTCAAGTTAAGTCTTATATGTGTCCTATAATAACGCTGTTTTCGAGAGTGACATATTAACACATAATAAGGACTTATGTGATTATAGTCTTATAATACATTCTATATTCTGTATATATAGGGGTATTCCTTGATAGAGTTCTCTCTAATAGCTAAGTGTTAAGTATCTAACTTAATTTCTTTTATGTTATATTGATAGTATAGGTATCCTATAGCGAAATCTGTAGTAGAGATACTAAAAGATATAGGGGGGAAAGAGTACCATAAAGCATACCTTATGTACCTTAATTCTGACACGAGATAGTGCTTGACTAATAATTAATTCCTGAAAAAATATGTTAGAGGAATCGTAGCCTATGTACCTCCCCTCACTGTTAATTCTCTTTCTGCCCTACCCCACCTACCTATGACGGTTGTAGCGGTTGTAGTAGTTAGTCCGGTTATTATAATCATTATAGAGGGATGGGTTGTGAGTATTGTAGGGGTTATAAGGGTACTATAGCATACATCACTACTACTCATTACACTACGCCTAACAACTGTAATGGTGGTACTGCTTATAACAATTACACCGATAGTGACGGTTATAATAGTCAATGATACTCCTTCTTATAGTCAATTACTTGTTAGATAATCACTTAATAATAAATTATATTTTTGACTTGCATATTCTCGATAGTGTGCTATACTTAAAGTATGAATACGATAAAAATAAAATCTGAAAAGACGAAAAAAACTTGTACTCTTAATAAGAATTGGAATTGCCCAGGAAAGGTATGTATTGCCAGCTCGATTGATATTAAAAAATGCCAAGAAAAACAAAAATAAAACTTGCAAGCCCGTACTTATAGGTTATACTGTAAGTATAAGTTCATGAGTTTTTTGATAGTGTTATTTGACAACTAAATAAGTGCCGTATCTTATAAGGTATTAATTTCTACCTTATATCTTATGGGCTTACAAACATTCTTTTATTGAGAGGGTTGTAAAATGTTAGACTCAATCACAGAACAAGTAAGTATGGGAACAAACGTGCCGGAAGTATTGCCAATAGGATTGGAATTGCCAAAGGCAAAACGCAAGCGGAATGGCGAGCATTCTAAAGAGAATGTAGTAAGTAAAGAGGTTGATATACCTGCTGTTTGTACTGAGACAGATTGCTCTATTCAGTATAAAGCGGTACGAATTACGTTCAAAAATGGTGACGTGATATTATCACCGACTCGTTGCGAAGACTGTCAAACTGCTTACCTTGCGAATTTACGGGTAAACAAGGTATTGGCAGGAATTAAACATCTCGGCAATATAAAAAGCCGATTGAGCATACCACAAAGGGATGCGATAGTTAAGGCAATTCATAACGAATTGACGGTATTGCTTGACGTGTACGCCGGAACTGCCATATCAACAGGCGGGTTTGATATAACTAAGATATAACAACAAAGTACAATCCTGCTATTACAAGGTGATTATTTGTGTCATTGCGAAGTATCGTAGTAAATTGTAATAGCAGGCTTATGCTTTGTTAATTAATCAGGGGGATTAATTATGATAATTAAAAATATAACTATAGCATATCAATTATGGCTTATGGCTATAATATGTTTTCTTACATTATGTTAAGGGGGATATAATGAATAATATAATATTAATAGGGAATATGATAATAAAGAAATATAAGTGTCAATGGAAACATATCGGCATAAATCATTACATAGAAAAAACAGCAATATTACATAGTGATAGCATGAAGAATGTAAAGATAAAAGCCCGTGCGTTTTATGGTAGTTTGCCAACGGAAATAATATTAATAGGGGGATAATATGCTACTTGCACACTGTAAGCCCAGTAAACTAAAGAAGTTATGGCATTACTATTGCTTTAAGATACGCCATAAAATACATAACTATCCGGTAACATATATTAATTAAGGGGAAATAGAATATGCTATTAGAGGTAACAAAAAACGAAATATTAACTATTGCTGTTAGTCTCAGTTATATCGCTGATAAACTACACGGGGATATAATAACAGAAAATAATAGTAAAAAAGTAATAAAAATCACAAATGAACAAATAAAAATAAAAGATATTATGGTAAAGATTAATGACGTATTACTTAAGTTATAGGGGGAAATACTATGGTATTCTGTAAAGACTGTAAACATATACATGCTTATAAACACCCGTATCAATGTGAGCATAAAAGCAATATAAAAGAAGTAAATGACTTTTATGGTAAATGGAATAAACATGTAAAACCACCACAGATAAAAAACAAACGTAATAATTGTAAAAACTATGAGAGGAAAATATAATGTTTGAACAAAATATATTTAATCAGGCTTTCAAGGATGAAATAGATAAACAGGCAGAACGTGAGGGTATAGCTATAAAGCAATTAAAGATATTATCACCGAAGAATAAAAATAATAATAGCATACCTAAAACAGTAGCCTATCAGAAACTATCTAAGAATAGCGACAAGGCAAGGGTAGCGTTTGATAGGTTATTCAGAGAATAACCGATTTATCACAAAGTGATATAATCTGTTTAAGGATTAACAATATGATAGTAGAACTAACAAAAGAAGAGGCAGTAATAATAGCTTTTGGACTCGGTCTTTATATTAATAGACTACATAAAAATACTATTAATATTAAAGATATTAATGCCAAAGAGATAGAGACAGAAAAAAAGGCTACAATAGCTATTATGAGTAAACTAAATAAGGGATAAATTAATGATAGTAGTATATCGAAGAACAAGATATATTCGTAAATACAATATGGTTATAGTTATAACTATATGGTATGGTATTAAAGATTTTCTTACTCTTAAACATAAAAGGATATATTATGTTTGATATAATAGAAGCAGTTAAAAAGAATGAGTATTTCGAGTATGCTAAAATACACGGCTTGCCATATAAAGCAAGACCAATAAACCCAAAGGTTTTACATATATCAGAAGATGATATAGATGATATAGCTATAAGTGAATCAGTATTTATAAAGCGTAGGTTTACGTCAAGTACAACAGATTTTGGGAAGAGATTAAGAAAACATAGCGGTCAAGACCACAAACGTAGAGGCTTTTATAAACCCGGCATAGGAGGATAATAATGGCTAACGATATGGTATTTTGTAAAAACTGTAAAAACTTTGAGCATAAATATATTGAACCCACCAAAGAAGCAGATAATTGTTGTTGTAGGGCTGGATAATAATTAAGGAGTAATAATATGATTAAAAGAATAATAGGAATAGTAATGATATTAACTTTATTTTTAACGCCATTTGTAATTAATTATGGATTAAAAACAACTTGTTTTACAGTATTAATAATAGTATTAATTATAAGTTGGTTTTTAATAGCTGTATGGCTTATGGCGAGTAACCATAAAATGCCGAAATGATAGAAAATAGGAGTATAGCATTATAAATAAACATCCATATAAGCCGATAGTAAGGCGTAACCCTATAGATTATAGAATAAAATCCAATAAAGATAATGACTATAATTGGATAGTAAATATAATAACGGCTATGCTAAAAGAGAATAAAATTATGTATTATGAATACATACGTTTGTTATATAGTTTAACGAGGTAATAATACTTTGTTTTTGATCAAAGGAAAAACCCTATGGCGTACAAAGTAGGTGATAAAATTAGATTCATTGGTGACTGTGTTGAATGTAAAAATAAAACAGGTACAGTAATTCGTATAATTGGTTTAAATTATGCGTTTATACATTTACCGGATTCATTTCATATTAAAAATTTTCCCAAAGGAATGTTTACACCTTGTTCTCAGATACAATTAATAAAATCGACAGTTGGTAAACAATTAGAGTTTGCGTTTATGCAAGGTTAATCTGAGGTATAATATGGAAAACTATAATTGGGGCGAATATAAAGATAACAACACTGGTGTTACATCAGGTGAGTTATGTAAAGAGTGTGATAAAGATAAAGACTGTAAGGATAAACCTTGTCCGTTATATAAATTTAGGGAGAATAATTATGACTAAAAATCCTAAAATTGAGACTTATCATGTATTTGTAGAGTGACTAATTGTGGGGGTACAAAATCCCTTTTGCATGTGGATATACCCAAAGGAAAAGAATGGAAGAAATTTTTATATGATACAAACTATAAATGTCCTGAATGTGGTTGTATAAACACAATGATAAGAAGTTAAATATCTATTAAAGGAAATAACAATGATTAAATGCTGTAACTGTGGTTTAGTTTCTAAGAATGAATTGGCTACATCTTGTATGGAGTGTAGTTGTACAGATGTTATAAAATATATATTAGATAATAAAACTAAAGACCTTATATATGAAATAATATCTGATTTAGATAGGCATTTTCCAGAAGAGGTATTAACTGATGAATATTATGTAGAGTTTTATGTTAAATACATAAAACCATTTATTTTATAGGGGAATAACAATGACTAAAGTAATTTGTGACTACTGCGGTTACGAAATTAAAGAACGCTTTAAAGACTATCGGGGGGATTTAGACGGAAACAATCTTGCGGTTATAGAAATAAAACCAATACTACTTAATAAAACAACTATTCAAATTCACAATCCTGATTTGTGCCGTAATTGTATTATTAAAATATTGGAAGGAAAACTATGACTAAAAAAGAAGCAGCAATAATATCAGCATATACAGGAATATTGATAGGTGCTTTTTCTGATATGCAGGCCTATATAGAAAAGTTATTTAAAAGACCTATATGGCCGTATGAAATGGCAAACAAAGAGTTTTCAGAAAAAATAAAAAATAAAAGCAGACAAGATTTTCTTAGTATAACGGTCAGGGGGTAGCCATGACTAAAAAAGAAGTTGATATATTATTCTGGTTAATTATATTACTTCTGCTCTTAGTAGTAATAAGTAGTTGTAATATGCCTGCAAGACCAGAGTATTTTAATGACAAACTAAAACACTTAATTAATATGGATAATCAAATAGGGGCTATGGTAGAGTATAACAACCAGAGATTTAATAGCCCTGCATATATTAATGAGAGGTTATATCAACAGTTTAATGGTATGCCTACTACTCAATTAAACTTTCAAGTGTTTAAGAAAATAAAGAGTAAGTATGGTATTAAATAAAAGGGGATTATTTTGAAAAAACTTGTGGAACGACTGCCAAAATATAAGTATCTAACAGGGCATGAACCAGTAATATATCAATGTAGTAATGGGTGTATTATTAACAAAGAGGATAGGGCTGTAATACGATTAAGAAAGAAAGTAATATACCTTTGTCCTTATTGTAATTCAGGTAAACTGAAACGCGTATAAATCATAACAACACTAATATTTAATTGAGGAGAAACAGATGTCAACAAAGAAAAAAGCAAACAGGTGTACACAAGTAAATGGTGTAGCACACCAAGTTGATTATCAAGACTTGGCCGACGGGGACTGTTTTATATGGGAAAAGCAGTTATGGATTAAGTGTGATTATAATGACCAAGAAGCTACCTGTCTTGACGATGGAACAATGGCAACTGATATGTGTGGTCACATGGTCATACAAGCGATTGATGTCAAAGTAACATATACGCTATAAGCAAGCACTGGCATTACCTAAACTTGCAATGGTAAGTTTAGTTTAGTCAATAGCAAAGGGCGATGTCCTATGGTTATTGATCGACGGGGTCGACTAAACAGGCTTAGGTCGCTACCTTCTCAGGGTAGTAATGCGGGTTCAAATCCCGCCCCCGTTAGTATGAAATGGTATAACAAAATAATAATCAGGAGACAATAATGAAATTACAAAAAGGTAGTATTGTTATGGTCAAATATATAGAGAATAGTCAATATAATTATCTCGCTGGGGCAGTAGGTGTAGTTGAAGAAGTTTTCTCCAAAGAATGGTGTGGGGCTAATAATATTACTGTTGTATTTCCCCAACACTTTCCCCTAATGGGTTATCGCATGGGCTGGAAAGTAAAACAATTACAACAATATAGATAACTTTTCGTTAGATTAATTAACTTAAAATAAAAGGAAATATTATGCTCGATAAAATAACCCCCCCAATAGTAATAAAGAAAGCTATACCAACTTTAGAGGTATGGCCACCAACAAAAATAAAGTATGCTTATAATGAAAAAAACTATAAAGACGGCGGGGGAAACTTAAACGCAAGCTGTATGCGTCATAGTAGTATGCAGAGGTCATGCAACTTTTATGAAAAACAGGGAGTACAAATTATTGTTGTAGTAAATGAGCATAAAAAAATATATGGAAGAGCTTTATTATGGAGTGATATAAAGTATCGAGGTAAAAAGGGCACATTTACATATATGGATAGGGTTTATAGTATAAGTAGCAAATATGACAAGCAATTTTATGAGTTAGCATTAAAAAATAAATGGTCTGTGTATGGATATAGTTCTGCTGGAATGGAACATGATGGTTGGTATGTTGATAACTTAGATTTAGAGGGTATAACACATACACCTTATACCGATACATTTAGAAGTTTATATTACAAAGATAAAATAATAACATCGGGATTTACCCCAAAAAGGATAAAACATAAAAAACATGTAATAAGTTTTACTACTACTTCTAATAGAGGGTATAGACGAGAATTAGACCCTAACAGTGTTCAAGAAGTATTTACTGGACAATATGTATCTAAAAAGGATTGTACTAAAATAAAAAAATATGATGGCTACGTAACAAAATCTAATATAATAGATATAGGTGGTGAATATTATAGTAAACACGATGATAAATTAATTAAATCAGATATTGATGGGTATATACTTAAAACTGATTCGGTAGTAGAAATCATCACTGAATTTGGTGTATCAAAAAAGAACTGTATAAAGTCCATTGACCCTAAAGGTTATATACATAAAAAACATGTAGTTAAACTTAAAGGTATTGCTTATCATAGACAAAGCCCAAAAGTTACACGGTATAAAAAGAAGTGGTATCATACATCACAATGTTATAAAGCTAAAGATGATAAATTGATTCCAAAACATCATGCTATGATTGTATATACTCTTAAAGAGTGTGAAATTACAGGAAAAGTAATATGGGTAGAAGAATATAAACCTAATGATTATCTATGTGATAAAATAATTATAAAAGAAAAAAACTATAATACTATTGCACATTTAATAGTAGACACAGAAACCCGAAAGTTTATTAAAAAGTATAACAACAAATGGTATCTTAAATCACAGTTTAAGAAACCAGATAAAAACCAAATGATGTTTGACTTTATGAAAAAGGAAACTGTAAAATGAATATAACAGGCAAATATCTTGCTAAACTTGTAGAGGTTTTATCTATACAAACAAACAGTACTAATGAAAAACTAATGATTGTATATTTAGATAAAACCTTACGTAGTATGGACTTACAGTACAGTATAGATGCTGCCGGTAACGTATTAGTTATTAAAGGCAAAGCTGAAACTTATCCTTGCGTGGTGTCTCACATGGACACAGTACATAATTTTGTAAATAACTTTGAAGTTGTAAGTGACACTATAAGATATGTTTTTACAAAGTCTAAAAAATTCGCAAGAAATGATATTGAATTATCTGCTAAAGATGGTGACAAAGGTAACAATACTCAAGTTGGAGTAGGTGGTGATGATAAGTGTGGAGTATTTGCATGTCTATACTTTCTTGAAGTATTACCAGAAGTTAAAGTAGTATTCTTTTCAAGAGAAGAAAAAGGGTGTCTGGGAAGTAATGACGTAAACCATAGCTTTTTCAATGATTGTAGATACATTATCCAATTAGATAGGCGGGGTAAAAGTGATTTTATCTCTAATTATTGGGGTAACAAAACTATATCACATGAATTATCCTCAGAGATTGGTACAGTAAAAAAAGACTACGGATTCAAAAATGCTACTGGTACAGTTACAGATTCAGTTAAATTATGGTATAATAAAATAGGCATCTCTTGTATGAATATATCATCAGGTTATTACAACCCACATTCAAGGACAGAGTTTGTGTCTGTAACAGACTTATTTAATGCTATTGAATTTGTACATGAAATGATAAATATATTAAAACCTAAAAGATATAAACACTTACCACCAAAACCTAAAAAGATTGATTATAAATTTACAGCTAACACCTATGACCAATGTGAGGGTTGTTTAGAATGGAAACTTTCCTCTATATTATATAAAAGGGACAAAAAGCTTTATTGTTGGTCTTGTTTAGAGGAGCTTAAAAACAAGACTAACACATCTACTAACTTACCAGTAAAAACAAAACGTGATGATACCTATGAGTGTTATATATGTAAGCATAAATTAGGAATAGGGGCAGGTAAAAAACTCAACTACAGAAGTGGACATTTCTATTGTATTAGTTGTTGTCCTGAACCCAAAGAAACTTCACCAGTGGTTATAGAGAAGCCACCATTAGACCTTGAGTGTAATATGTGCAATCAAGGTATAACAGAGGATGATGATGAACAATACATAAGTGGGGAACGGGTGTGTAATTATTGTTGGAACGCAAATAAAGATGATGTTTGGCTTAGATTGGAACGCAAATGAGATATAAAATAGGTGATAAAGTACAATTATCTGAAAAGTTTTATATAGTTAAGGGTAGGGGAATGATAGCTGAAATTATAGCTATAATGGTAGGTACTGAGTTTCCATATCGTATAAAATATAACACAGTACAAAGTTGTCCAGTATATTTATATGAAATAGAGCCAATAATTGAGATAGGACAACAATTAGAATTTGAATTTATGAAAGAATTATAATGACTGAGAAACAAACCCAAACACTGTTATTATTCGCACAGAACTATTCTGTAGCCTCGATAGCACATAAACAGAGAGTATCACAATCAACAATCAGAGAACGCATTAAAGCTATAAGTAAGAGCCATTCAAAGGAATTTAGTAATGCTGTCTCTTTACGTGAAGTATATAAAAATACAAGAAAAGCAATAATGAATACAAGAATACTATTGCCTACTGATGATGTAAAGAAAACCTTTTAGGGAGAATGACATGAAGTCAAAGAAAATAAGCATAGAAAGATTTATTGCATCTCTTTGTCCTCATTATAAAATTAAAGCTAAAAGGAATATAAAAGACATTCAAAATAATACAAAACATAAACCGAAAGGACAAAGATGATTAAAAAATGTAATTGTAAACATAAATGTCAAGACAAAAAGCATGGAATTGGTAACAGAGTACATAATAAATCTAAAAGTCGAACAGGTCACGATAAACCTGCTTGGACCTGCACTGTGTGTGGAACGAAGAAAGAATAAAAAGTTAAGTAACCATTTAACACTAACTGCTATAACTGATACAACCAGTACGAAAGGTAAATAAATTTTACAAAATGTGAAAATATTCTCAGAATTATTGTTTTTAGATGGGGTATTGTCATGGAAAACCCCCCTAATTTTAGGGTATATATAGTAGTGCGGAGGTATTTACACTATATAACCGCAGAATATTATAAAGCAATATTCTACCAGCAAAGCTGGTTGATAAAAAATAACTATATGTATATTAACTTTTCCTAACATGCGGCCATGCAAGTTGGAAACAAAGCCGCTATATATAACACTATTAAGAGGTTCTTATGTTAGATAAATTTAAGATAGGACAACGAGTTAGAGTTGTTAAAAGAGTTAATGGTTGGAGTTATTATGGAAAGCATACACCTTGGGATGATAAGATGGATGGGCTTATTGGGTTAGAGTTTACAATAATATATATCTCCAAGGTAGATGATTTTGGGGGGTGTTCGGGGTATAGATTAAATACACAAGAAAAAATAGAATGGGATTGTTGGTGTCCAGAAGAAAGTTTAAAAGCTGAAATAGTAGTAGGAGAACAATTACAATTTGACTTTATGGAGGAGTAGTGTGATGAGTAAAACAGAATATACGCCAGAACAAATAGCAGAATTTAGGGCTAAAGATAGACGAATTGTTAAACAAGCTATATTAAAACAATTAATAATGAAATTAGATATTGAGGAGGTTCAAGAACCAGAAAAAGTAGTATTTCCATTAGCAGACAGGTATGTAAACTATGTTTATGAAGAAAAAGAAACTAAAACTAATTTGGAGGATAAGAAAGAAGTGTCAATAAGTTGGGTACAGATAGCAGAAGGTTTATCTCTTGCTATACCAGACGCCATTAATATAAAGATGCTCGATATGTTATCAGACGAGTATAACAAGGCACACACAGCAAGTCTTAATCCTTCTGGCTTACTTAGGTTTATAATGACTAAGTTTGGCAGATACCCCACAAAACAGCAGAATGCAGACAAGGTGTTAGAGTTGTACAAACAGTAGAAACTAATTTATTAATCTTTTTATAGGAGACAGAACATGGCAAAGTTACAAGTAAAGTTAGGCAATCAGACAGTAAAAATCAACACAGACAATCCCAAAGTAGCCGGTTGTTTAGTCGCACTCATCGAGGCGTGTGCCGAGAAACAGTTCTCAATAGGAGACTATTTTGACCATTCCAATGGGGAAAGCTATCAACTGGTACGTATTAAACAGAGTTATGGTGCACCCAGAGCTTATCTCATCAATGGTTCAACAGGCGTAGCCAGGAATAGCGACAAGGTTGTTCTGGTACAGGAAGTCAAAGGCGGTGGTGCTAACGGTCGTGGATATGTTACCACACTTCCTGCTCGTAATGACAGGTTTTATGACCCCGACAACGTCGGTCAGTTCATTGACGTTGACTAAGCGATAGCAAGGATGAATTAAATTAATAAGTAAAAAGCACAGGGTAGAAGGATTTATCCTGTGCCTTTATTGGTATTATATAATATTATAGAGTGTTATATTATGAAATTTAAAACAGGGGATAGGGTCAAGTTTATTAGTGTAAATAGAGGATATTTTCCTAAGTGTGGGGTTGGTATATTTATTCGTTATAACGGATGTAATAATGAATTAGCTTATGCTAATGTAGAGGGACAGTTGTATAATAATTTACCTATTAAGTATGACGGTGTGTGTTTTCATACCGAGGGGGCGACTCTTTTTCCTGAACCTAACGAACAATTATTATTTGAATTTATGTATAAATAGAAAGGGATAGTAATATGGAATCTTTAGAGCAGTTTATAGCAAAATTTTTAGCTGACGGGATAAATAAAACGCACGAGGCAGGAGTACCTATGGATTAGACAGCCGAAGGTCTCGTTCCTATTATTAAAATGGGATTGGATGCATATTTATTGAAAGTGCTAAAAGATTTTGTGCCAACAATCAGTAAATAATATAATAAATCATAAATCATGGAAACATATTTGGAGGTAATTATTATGGGTAATAGTAAACCAATTCAGAATATAAGGTGTGGCGGTATTCAGATAGCTGTGTGGGAAAATGATACAAAAAAAGGGCCAATGCGTTCTGTAACTATTGATAAGAGTTACAAAGAAGGGACAGAATGGAAAACCACAAAGAACTTTAAGGATTCAGACCTACCAAAAATAATCATAGGTCTGGAGGAAGTATTAAGAACTTTATACCTTAAAGTTGATATTACACCAGAAACTAAAGACGCTGATGTTTTTGAATAAGAGGTAGGGTTATGAAGTATCCTATAGGCACAAAGATTAGGTATAATCCAGTTGGTTTATATGATTATTCTGGCGATAGGGGTAAGTGTGGTAAAATAGTAGGTTACGAAAGTGCTGGTATTATAAGAATTGTATTACCAAATTCATATATAGCAAAAGAATGTTATGGTGACGCATCACATTATTTTACTACTCTTTTATCTTCTTTAGAAATATTAGCACAAGTAGGTGAGCAATTACTATTTAGTTTTATGAAAGAATAACAATGAGCAGAGTAAGCAAAGCAAACAATGAAGATGAGGTTTACGATTGTATGAAGAAGTACTGCCTTGATAAAGGTTATTCTTTTAGTGATGATAAGCTAAAGTATATGGCAACAGCTTGTTATCTATTATATGAAAGTAAGGGGTGGTGTGGCTCAAGGTATTGGCCACCCCTTGCTATGAAATGGGCACTTAATGCATGGACGAAGTTTGGTAAAGAAATTTCAGGCTGTAAGAAACCTAAAATAAGTAAAGGTAAAAGTGTTAGACAGATTATAATGGAGAAAGAAGATGAAGTTTAAGGTAGGACAAACAGTAAGGCTTATCAATAATTCTGGTATGTCTGCTAATGTAGGGGCTACTGCTGTGATATATAGTGTAAGTTATATGTTTTTAGGCGTGAATTGGAAAACAAATTCAAGAAGTCAATGTTCTGGTGAATATTACCCAGATAAATTTGAGCCTGTTGTTAAAATAGGTAAACAATTAGTATTTGACTTTATGAGGTAAACAATGGTACATGGTAAGAAATATCCTATAGGTACAAAGATTAGGTATAAACCAGGAAATGGTGCATGTGATGGGGCAATAGAGGATGATGGTAAATTAGGGGAGATAGTTGGTTTTGATTATAGTGAACAGCCTATTATATATTTACCTGAATCTAACAATATTTCGAGCTATAACACTATTGAAATTCCTGCATCTTGGAGCTGTAGGTGGGCTTCGATAGAATTAGCCCCAAGAATAGGTGAGCAGTTACAGTTTTCCTTTATGTCGGAGTAATAATGGTTTACTGGAAGCATATTTGGAGTAAATAAATTGCCTTTATTTAATCTCAGAAAAGATATGGATAAGATTCGTGCAGAGATGGGTAAGAAGTTTGATGGCATACCTTCTGGTCTTATATCTCTTGACAAAGAAATAATGGGCTTTGGTAAAGGAGAGTTATGTATTATAGGGGGTAGAGAGGGGCAGGGTAAATCTTCATTAGCAAGGGATATACTATTATATAATAGTTTACCAGAAGATAAATGTAGTATGAGCCTGTATTGTACAATGGAAATGCCTTCATTATTAGTGTGTAATTTAATGGCTTCTACATTGGCTAAGGTTAATTATAGGGCTATCGAAAAGGGCTATGCTTCCCCTAAAGAAGTAGAGAGGTTTAGTGTAAAGTGCGATGAGTTAATTGAACATCAATTATTTATTCAGGATGATTCATGTATTACACCAGAAACTATCCGAAATGATATATTAGTGATGCTAAAAGAATATACTATTAACTTATTAATAGTAGATTACTTACAGCTTATGTCTTTACATAGACAAGTAGAGAGTCGGCAGGTAGAGATACAAACTATAAGTAGGGAGTTAAAAGCGTTAGCTATGGAATTTAATATTCCTGTTATAGCGTTATCACAGTTAAATAGAAAGGCCGAGTATAGGGAAAACACCAGACCTCGTATCAATGACTTACGTGAGAGTGGTTCATTAGGCCATGACGCAAGTAAGGTTATTCTTATACACAGGCCAAGTTATTATACACAACAAGACGACCCAAATGCAGAAGATGATGGCGAAGCAGAATTAATTATATGTAAACAACGGGGGGGTAAGAATACTATAGTAGAGTGTGGATTTATCGGCGAGTGGACATGCTTTCGAGATATTCCAGGAGATTTCTAATGAAATATAAACTTGGTGATAAAATAAAAATTATAGACTTTCCAAGTAGTGATATGAATGGGCTGATTGGCGTAGTAGTGAATGAGAGTAAGGGCTTATGGGATTGTCGAATTAGAGTTACAGCAGAAGGAAAACATAAAAATTGGGATTGCTGGATGAGCAAGCATGAGATAGAGCCACTAATTAAGATAGGCGAACAATTATTATTTCCATTCATGGAGAAGCTATGAAATACAAGATAGGAGATAAAGTTAAAGTAGTTAAAGCTTTAGAGCCTCTACAGGATAGCATGAAAGCTTTTATAGGACAACATGGAATAATTAAAGGGGTTAAGAGTGGAGAGTTTAGTTGTCCAATAAATGTGGAATTTGACATAAAGACTATTCATTTTGGTAATATTGTTAGCTTTAAAAAAGAAGAGTTAGAAATATATAATGAAGTTGGTAAACAATTAGAGTTCTCTTTTATGAGTGACTAACATGGGAATGAACAAAGAATTATTTAATCAGTTAGAGATTATACAAGAAGATGCCGGTAGGCTGTGGTCTTATTGTGTTTTCCATAAAGATACTACCAGACCTAATTTTTCTATCTCTTTAGAGGAGAAGTACTTAGGGAGATATAAGTGTTGGGCCTGTGGTAAAGAAGGTTGGCTTTCTAAGAAACAAGTGGCCAGTTTATCTCTATCAAACTATACTGTTTATGAGACATATACAAAAAAGTTATCTCTGCGATGGCTTAAATTTACTAATGATTGTAAGAAAAACTTACAAAGATTTCCTTTGTTAAAAATAGAATTAGCATCACAACTAAATGTAAGTACTAAATCTGTAGATGAATGGGGTATAGGTTTTGATGGTCGAGCTTATACAATACCAATGTATAGAGAAGATTTATCAGAGTTTAGTCGTGAGAGGGGAATATGTGGAGTACAAAGAAGGTTCTCAGGTGGTGATAAACGTAGTGTATTAGGCTCTCGATTAGGTTTTATGTATTCATGGGACTATTTAGAAGATGCGTGTACGTTATTTATATGTGAAGGTTTTAGTGACGCTATAAATGTATGGGATTTAGGGTTTCAAAGTGTAGCACGCCCTAATTGTCATTTTACTACAGGGTTTTGGTATTTCTTAACTGAAATAGGTTATGAGAGTGTAGTTATAATCCCCGATAATGATGATGTAGGAATAAGTGGGGCAAATAAATTATGTGATGAAATAGGGGAAGTTACTGATTGTATAGTATATGAATTTGATGGGGCAAAAGATATAAGAGAGCTTATTAAGATTAAAAGTAAGTCTTTTGTTAAGCAAGAACTAATGAGGTATGTATGAAATTTAAAAAAGGTGATAAGGTTAAAGTATTAAGAGCCTCTACAGAAAATGAATATGAGCTATGGGGAGATAGCTGGGTGTATAAAATGAATCAGAGTATTGGAAAAGTATTTATAATTAGATTATACTGTGGCCCTCATACGATATATAATTTTGCAAAATATAAATTAGAGGATAATTCTTATTGCTGGTTTCCAGAGTTTGTATTAGAAAAAGAATCAGTAGCAGGACAACAATTAGTATTTGACTTTATGAAAGAATAACATGGCATACGACAGAGATAAAGTATTACAAAAGAAGTATGGTATTACATTAAAACAGTGGAACGCTTTACTTAAAAAACAAAAAGGTAAATGTGCTATATGCGGTAAGTTACAATCAGATAGTAAGTCTACTTTTCATACCGACCATAATCATAAAACCAATAAGGTACGAGGTATCCTCTGCGGTTATTGTAACCGGAGACTTATGATTTACTTACACGATAACTCTATACGTGCAATAGGTTTAGCGAAGTATCTAATGAGGCATTTCAAATGAAATATAAGATAGGTGATGGGGTTAAGGTAGTAAAGAGAATACGTTTGTGGGATGGCCCACAAGGAATGTGGATTTCAGCAATGGATACAACTTTAGATAAATACTTTACTATATTTCAAATAGGAGAAAGTGGTTATTTGTTAAATACTAAAATTTGTACTGGTATACGGTTTAATTATTGGTATTCAGCAGATTCATTTGATGTAAAAATAGGTGAACAACTTGTGTTTGACTTTATGAAGGAATAACTAATGTTACTATGTAACAATCGTATTTCGGAGAAATACTATGGTAAACGGACAAGCTGGTAAAGGGGATAGATACAGACCGAGTAACCGCAAAGCATGGAATAAGGCTTGGCTTAGAGTATTTGGTAAAGAGTGTACGAAATGTTATGGATTAGGTAAAATACCAGAAGGGTTTGGCAAGAGGGTATGTAATGTGTGTAAAGGCATAGGAAAGGTGGAGTAATGATTAAACCTTATGTGTGGCATCGAGTAGAGATAAAAGCGTGGCAAAAAGAATGTCCATTGCCAAGAAACGAGAAACTATTTATTTATGAAGGGGAATGACATGCTTACTAAGATTTGGTATAGTGTAGAAAACTGTGGGGATGGTAGTGCTTATCCTCAGTTAATGGAATCCGAAGCACTTGCCCAATTTGACCAGGATAATATGGATGAGGGGTGGGGAGAATCTTGTATCGGGAGTATAACTATTGAACACGATTCACCTATTACTGTTAAAAATAATATAACTACTATTGATGATAGAATAAAGGAACTTGAGGAAGAATTAACTTATGACTATATTAAGGATTGGCGAAAAGAAGATTACACTAAACAGATAAACGAATTAAAAGAAATGAAAGGAGAACAAAGATGAAGAAGTTAGGTAAAGGGATTGTAACATTAGTGTGTGTAGTAGGGTTAGTGGCTATATTAACTGGCGGGTGCTTCCAAGACTTAATGACCCCTTGCCATATTAACCCCGATGTAATTGAGTACTCAGAACAGGAGGCTACAAGCTACCTCCCCTGGACTACTGTATTTGATGCAGAGCGCATAAAGTCATATACAGATTACAAACATGTTGACTTTCAAGCATTTTATGATAATGCAAAAGCACTCGACAGAAGGGAATATATATTTCTAACAGATGGACTTAATGGTAGTATAGCAAGTGCAAGACAATTACAGCAGCGACTATTTAGCCCTACTGGTTCAGTAGGTATGATAATGACAACCTTATTCGGCGGTACTATCGGTGCAATGTTCATAAAAAGACCTGGCGATAAATCTAAGAGAGAGGTAGAATTAGAAAACGGTAATAAGAAGAAGGGGGTATAATATTACTACGTAACGACCGTATTTCGAGGAAACTCTAATGAAATATAAGATAGGCGATAAGGTTAGAATAATTAAAACGTGGGGTATCGGACCTTATGAAATGGGTAAGATAGGAACAATAAAAGAACATTCCCATACTTATGATAATGGCGAATGTACTGTAGTGGTTGATATGGGAAGGCCACGACGTGTTGGCCGGAAACAAACCTGTTGGTGGCTTAATGAAGATTACTTAGAGTTAGCTGTTAAACCAGGACAACAGTTATTATTCGCATTTATGGAGGAAAAATAATGCAGTATAAAGTGGGAGACAAAGTTAAGATATTACCCTCGGCTACAGAAGTACGTGTGCCTAATGGCGAAGTTGGTAAGTCAGGAACGATTACTTTTATTACTCAAAGTGGTAGACACATGAATATAACAATGGATAAACCACTAAAGGGGTTTCGAGCAGTTTACTGTTGGAGTATAAATATTGAGCATATAGAATTATTGGTAGTAAAAGGGCAACAATTATTATTTAATTTTATGGAGGAGTAGTAAATGCTTATGATGAACTCAACGTCGAAACAATTTAATATATTCTTGGCGTACCCAACACACCGTAAAGATGAAGATAATTTTTATAGAGTAACAAAGACCTATGTAAATATAGGCATACAGATTAAGGCTTACCTTATAGATTGGGAGAAGATGGATGGATTACCTAAGTGTGATATATATGTTCCTGCTGAACACGAGAAGTTCATACACTTTGCCTATCTTAATGGCCTCTTACCCGAAGAGCATATAACAACTATAAATTGTGGGATTATTGATACTTGTGATTTACTTATTTTGTTTGGGGGGTTTAAGACAGTAGATAATGTTGCCATACAGGAAGCTGTGTATGCTCGTGAGCAAGGAGTAGCTATCTATACTATGCCTGACCTATCACCTACTGCAATAAATGCGTTAAAGTTTGCAATTATATGTCTCTTAAAGAGTGGAGAATGAAATGAAGTTTAAAATAGGAGACAGAGTTATAATACTACCATCCGCTACACGTATCGGTGTGTGGGAGGAACGGGTAGGAAATATTGCGGTTATTTCAGAGCTTAATTTTATGAACGAATATATTTTAATTGAAGAGGAAGGGTATGTGTGGAGTGTAAAGAGGTCACATATAAAACGAATAGCTATTAAGGGCGAACAGCTATTATTCGCATTTATGGAGGAGGGTTGATATGAAAGGGTTTAAGAAATGGTGGAAAGAAGAAGGCTTTCATTATGCATATGAAGGTATGTGTGAGGATGCTTGGACAGCAGCACGAAGAACGGAGTGGGTTAGTGTTAAAGATAAGTTACCACAAGGTACGTGGGGCTATGGTAATTTTCATCCATACTTATCAGAAGAAGTTTTAATAATAAACTCTTGTTCTATTAATATTGGTTTTTATAATAGAGAGAATGGAATTTGGTATGTTGATGAGCCTGCTAAGGGAAATTGGATAGATAAGATTACTCATTGGATGCCATTACCAATTAATCCACATAAAGGAGAATGCTATGAAACTAACTAAGAAACAAATTAATTATATTATTAGTGATGTAAGGGCCGGTAGGCGTGTAACCAGGTCTTTCAAAAAAGTTTATGGTCTTAGTGCGGAGATGCAACAGGAATATGATTTTCAACTTGAAATTATTAAAGTATTACAATCTTTAAAGGAGATGTTATGAAGTGGAAAAATTGTAGTTCTTGTAAAGAGTCTTTTCCTCTTACCTCTAATTATTTTCATAGAGATAGGTCACAATCTTCTGGGTTAAGAGGAAGTTGTAAAATGTGTGCCACTGAAAGAGTACGGAAAGCATATACCCCTAAAGTTAGAATACTCCCATTAGGATTTAAACCGTTACCTTATTCTAATAAGTATTATATATCGAATAATGGTAAAGTGTGGTCTTATAAATTAAATAGATTAATGAAACCGTATAAACATAGTGATGGTTATTTACAGTTAAATATAGATGGTCACTGTAAAAAGGTACACCAATTAGTATTAGAGTCTTTTGCTGGTATATCTATCAAGGGTATGGTGGCTTGTCATAATGATGGAAATACAGAAAATAATAACCTCCTTAACCTTAGATGGGCTACGAGAAGTAGTAATGCTATTGATTCTGTACGTCATAAAACACACTATATAGCTAAACTAACTGAAAGTAAGGTTAGAAATATAAAGAAGATGTTACGTAGTCATATACCGCATAAGGTTATGGCTAATATGTATAATGTACATCAAAGCACAATAAGTTATATAAATACAGGAAGGATATGGAACTATGTGCAAATGGACGAATAAGCATAATTTACCCGACCGTGTGATTAGAGTTTTACAGGGAAAATTTAAGCAGCGTAAGCCTGAGTCAAACAGGTTAAGTATAACAGATTTAATAGACGACCCACTACCACGTATATTATACATCAACCATTGGGAGGATATAGTACGTGACTATTCTGACTTGTTTACTATGGTACAAGGCATAGCCTTACATAGTAGGTATGAGGATAACGCTGCTGAGGGAGATAATCCAGAACTTAAACTTGAGGACGCTATCAATGAGATGATAGTAGTAGGTAAGGTTGACATTAATCCTGGAAGTGTTATCATAGATGTAAAACAGACAGGGGTTTATGGCCCTAAATATAGGATGGAGAAGTGGACTAAGCAACTTAATGCCTACGCTTGGCAACGTGGTAAGAGAGGTAGACAGGTAAAGGGGTTATTAATAGATGTGTGGTACAGGGATTGGAAACAGAAAAATATCTTCTGGAAAGACTATCCTCAGATTCCTTATGAGGAGATTAAACTAAACTTGTGGAGTTTCGAGAAGCAAGATAAATATATACGTAGTCAAGTGGCAAAGCATCAGGCTCATCCGGTGTACGCCTCACCTGACGAATATGATAAGCCATGTAGTGATAAACAGAGGGGTATTAGATGGGAGGCTTATAAGAAAACTAACAAGACTCCGACTAAAGTAGGTGAGACATATACTGATGTGAGTGCGTGGGTTTATAAACAGAAGGATATATTTAGAATTGAGCAGAGCGAAGCTATATTCTGTAATCGTTATTGTAAGGCAAGAAGTGTTTGCAAGTTTGCTAAAAAGGAGGAATAAAATTAAACATACTAAAGAAGAACTAAGAGAAAGGAGTAGGAGATGCTATACTAATCTGATAGCTACGTATGGATTAAAGGATGCACTTAATATATCTAAAAAGATAGTTAAACTATTAAAGAACGAGAAGAAACGTAGAAAGGAGTAGAATGACATTACAAAAGTTACGGGCTATAAGAAAAGAACTTACCCGACACGATTATTGTTATTATATTTTATTTAAACCTACTATAACAGACCAATTATACGATAAATTATACAAAGATTGGCAAGAAATGTGTGGTCAAGACACTCGTTCCTTAGAAACAGGGAATTTATACCCTCAGTGGGTAAGAGATGAGTTTAAGGATATTGAGCCACATCTTTAATCGAAAGGAGTAACATGAGTAGAGTTTTGGTGATTGGAGACCTCCATGAACACGCAACGCACCCTATGTATTTAAAGTTTACTAAAGATACCCAACGAAAGTATGGAACACGAAGAACTGTATTAATAGGAGATGTAGTTGATTGGCATGCTGTTAGCTTTCACCCTAAAGACCCCCATTGTCCTGGCCCTATGGATGAATACGAGCAGACGAAAGCCAAAGTACAACGATGGTATAGGGAGTACCCAAATGCCCTCGTATGTATAGGAAACCATGATGAGAGGCCGGATAGATTAAGCAAGTCTGTAAGTATCCCTACAGTATGTTTGAAGTCGTACAACGCTCTGTGGGGTACACCTAAATGGGCTTGGGAGTACGAACATATAATTGACAATGTGTGTTATTTTCATGGCACAGGATTTAGTGGTATACATCCTGCTTGGAACGCTTTGAATGGTAAGTTAATGTCAGTAGTTATGGGGCATTGTCATAGTAGAGCAGGTATCAAGTGGTTAGCTACACCAACTCAACGCATATTTGGTATGGACGTAGGGACAGGTATAGATAGCAAAGCTTGGCAATTTGTATATGGCAAACACTTAAAGTTCCGTCCCATCCTATCATGTGGTGTAGTTATAAATGGTATGCCTTATCTTGAGGTAATGCCTTGTGCGAAAGGAGAGAAATATAATGTCTAATCTTGGAGATAAAATGACAAGTAAAGAGAAATTTGAAAGAACATCAGATAAAAAGTTACGAGAAATTAAAGAATCTTTTATGGGGCATTATAAAAATCAGATGGTACAGACAAGTAAGCCCATGTCTTTTGATTGGTCGCATTTAGAGGATGATAGAGTAGAGTGGCTTAGACAACCGTGTCCCCATCCTGAACATAACCCCCCCAATATGATATGTTTAAGACCTGGACAAGTATTAAGGCATGTGTGTCCTGCTTGTGGAAAGACACGATACATACATGGTTCAACTTGTTTTATGTGAGAAAGGATTAGACTAATGTCTAAAGAATTTGAAAAGTGGTGGGAATATAATATGACTGGGCCTGTAAAGGATTGTAACTCTCATTTAGGATTCCCTGAAGCTAAGGAAGCATGGAAAGCTGCATTAGAATGGACATTGCGTTTACATTATGATACTGCTCTTGATACAATAGATGAGCTTGAAAAGGAGTTAAATGATGTCTAAACATTGGAATAGTTTCTGTACATTTTGTACGGGCAATGATATAAAAGAGATACGTGAGTGTGCGGACACTTACTGCCCTTTCTATCCTTTTAGGAGGGGAGGGCTGGAACGCAATGTTGAGCGTGATATATGTAAGAAGTTAATGAAAGAAACGGGGATGGTGAAATGAAAACATTATTTGATATAAATTTAGTAAAAGCACAAGAGTATCTGCGTGTGTATGAAGAGAAGGAAGGCTCTAAGTTATTTAAAGGGGCACCCATACGATATTTTACTAAAGAAGAATTAATAAAGATACTTGATATAATGTATGATAACGCCTTTAATAGAAAGGAAGAATAGTATGCGTGAGTTTGACACAGGAGCCGCACGTGATACAGACGAAGGGAAGCCTGACTATGAAGGCTTCCTAAGTCCACGAGTGTTAGTTAGATATGGTGAGTACATGAGTAAGCATCGTGTACAAGCAGATGGTAAGTTAAGAGATAGTGATAATTGGCAGAAAGGTATTCCCATTGCACAGTATATGAAATCTAAATGGAGACACTTTATGGACACTTGGATATGGCATCGTAATAAACCAGTAGGTGCTGATATAGAGGATTCTTTGTGTGCTGAGTTATTCAACACGATGGGTATGCTTGATACAGTATTAAAAGATAAGGAGACATTAGATGGGACAGATTAAGGCTTATATCAGTCACAGTATACGAGGTAAGTACGGCGTAGATGCTACCGATGAGCAGATGGAAGAGAATAATAGAAGGGCTATTGAGTTTGGTAAACTCATGCGTAAAGAGTTTCCTAATGTAAACTTCTATGTACCAGGAGACCGCGATGAGTTTGTAGTAATAGCCTATAGAAAGAAATTTCTAACAGAAAAGCAATTATTAGAAGTTGATTGTGCAATTATAGATGAGTGTAACTTTATGTTAGTATACTCCCCTGATGATTACATATCAAGGGGTATGAAAGTAGAGATAGACCATTGTGTGTATACCCATACACCTGTAATCTCTGCTGTAGACGGTACTTATGATGAATATATAGCTAAGTTGATACAAGCTATAAATTGTTATCTGGTAACTTTAATGAGGTAAGTTATGAAAAAGAGGATAATACATTATACTACGATACCCATTAAAAAATTTAAGGGTTATATAACGTGGAGAATAGCATGGTGTGGGTTATTACTACAAGCTATTCACTGTACCTTTGTAAAAAGACAAGTTACTTGTAAGAATTGTTTGAAAGCCATCAATGCACAGAAGCATAATAAAAAATCCAAATGACTTCCGTGATTGGATGGTTCAGTGTAGAGATATATTTTCTTTAGACACGGAGACGACCTCCTTAAATTATTTAGATTTAGAAATAATTGGGGTGTCTCTTTGTGACGGAAAGCAAGCATGTTATGTCCCATTGGCAGGGATATACAAAAAGGAGATACTATGTATCCTTGATTACTATATACAGGAAAGCAAGATAATAATATTCCATAACTTTCCATACGATGGTATGGTTTTACGAAAGGAAGGTATAGAAGTATGAGTAACATAGATTATGACAAAAAGAAGTTTTGGATGGATTCTTATGGCTTACTTTACCCAAAGATAAAAATAGACCCCACATGTTTAGTACATTGTAAGAAAATGTCTGAACACATTTGCCTATACTGTTGTTTGTGCTTTAAGTCACTAACACCAGAAATGTGCCATGTAAAAGCAGATGGTGTAAAAGAAGATGTTTGTGTTCCTTGTGCTGAAAAAGAGATACAATTATTGATTGAGCATGGAGAAGGGTAGTGCCTAAAATCTACGATACGCTCACAGCGTCACATCTTCTGGATGAAAACCTCATGGGGAATGGGCTGAAGTATCTAACCCGTACTCAACTTAAAAGAGAAGTGACAGAATATAAAGATGCTATAAAGTATGGCACTGATAGTGATGAGTTCTATACATATGCTATGGAAGATGCTATCAATACTTATGACTTATACAAACTACAGTCACCCCAGATAGCAAAGCAAGGATTAGGTCACTTAGCTTGGGACATAGAGTTTCCTTTTCAGAGAGCATTGATGCACCTTGCTATTAATGGTATAGCCGCTGACGTAAGTACTGCTCGTACAATGCGTTATGAGGTACAACACCTTTACTTCGAGATAGAAAATGAGTTACTTAATATATTTGGTGGAGAATATATTACCAGTATAACTCCAAGAAGTAGAGTGGTGTCATGTGAGCCAAGTATCAACTTCAATAGTAGTCCACAAGTAGTCCCCCTGATAGAAGGGTTGGGATTCCCTATATGGGAACGTAGTAAAAAGAAGAAAGAGAAGTCATGGAATGTACAATCTAAGAATAGGTTGAAAGGTAAACATTACGCCATTGATTTATTAATTAAATTAGGAACTGTAGAGAAGCTTCTCAATGGGTTCCTTATTCCATTCGGAGGATTTATAGAAAATGATAATCGTATTAGATGTTCTTTTCATAATACTGTGTGTGTCACTGGCCGCCTTAGCTGTTCTTCACCGAACATTGAACAATTACCGAAAAATAATGATATTGCGAATATCCGTAATTTGTTCATTGCTAATTCTGGTAACATACTTATCGTTGCTGATTATGGTGGTCAAGAACTCCGTATAATGGCAGAGGATAGTCACGACAAGACTATGCTCACTGAGCTACGTAAAGGGTTTGATATACATTTATCAACAGCTAATGATTTTAATAAACTAAACCTATCTATCCTTGAACTGACGGCAGGTTCAGAAGCATTTAATAAGGCTAAGAAGAAACATAAGAAAGAACGTGATGATTGTAAGACTATAGGATTTGGCATACCTTATGGCAAAGGTGCTTATGGTTTTGCTAAAGACTTTAATTGTAGTGAGAAAGAAGCACAAGTTATTATTGATAAGTTCTTTACTAAGTATCCTGCTATCCGTAGGGCAATAGAGAAAACAAAGGAACAGATATATAGACATGGTGTTGTTAAGAATATGTCAGGGCGTAAGAGAAGGTTCCCTGACTTTCATAAGAAGAATAAGTGGGCAAAGGAAAGATGTTATCGCCAGGGCTACAATTTCAAAATACAATCTTATGGTGCAGATGTAGTAAAGAAAGCATGTTCATTAATAATATTGAATCCTAATCTGATGCTGATTAATATAGTGCACGATGAAATAGTTTGTGAGTGTAAAAGAGAGTATATAAAGGAAGGAATAGAATATATCAGAATGTGTATGGTAAAAGCATTACCAATATCTATTAAATGGGAAATTGAGATAGAATATGGAGAACGTTATGGCGAATGTAAAGGTTAAACTCTATTGGAAAGAGAGGATATAATGCCTGATTACACAGCAATGGAAATGGAGTATCAGAGGATAGAAGAGGAGCAACGCCAACAATGGTTAGAAGAACAATCTCGACAAGAAGATTATTACTGGCAACAACAAATGGAAGCTTACTATGAAGCAATGAGGGCAGAACAACAAGAACAAAAACAACATAAGATAGATAAAGAGAAGTGGCCTTTATTCTTTTGGAAGGAGGATATAAAATGAAACGATGTAAAGATTGTAAATACTGTAAGACCAAGAGGTATCCTTATGGCTCTCGTTGTACATGTGTTCATCGTGTAGAGAATATTTGGACACACTTACATGCTTGTAGTTCTTATATACGTAAATGGTATAAATTTTGGAGGAGCAAATGATGGACACAATATTTAATAGTCATTTAGGGCCGGATATACCAATTAAAGCCGGTGGTGAAAAGTGCCCATGTGGTAAAGTCCTCTTTAGAAGAGTCGCAAGGTGTAATGAGTCTACAGATGGGATGAACTTACACTATGATATTTGTCCTGCTTGCGGTTTTGAGACTTACGCCCATAATAAGATGAAAGAAAAGGTAGTGCGATATAACAAATGGATGAATTAATAGACGACATAACGGAACAGATAAATGAACTTGCTAAAATTATAACGGGAGAAGAATGATGAAACTTATTAATTATGATAACCCAATAGTACCATGGCTCTTTAAATGTTGGGGCTGTAAAATCTACCAACCAACAGAGTCGATGTGTGTTGAGTGTAAGCGTAGAAAAGAATTAAAGAACCTTAATCAAAGCAATAGCCATAGTAATTAATGCAGATAAAGCTATACCACATGCCAAGAGGGGTACCTAAAATGATGGGCTAAGTGATTCTCAAAGTCTGTCTTTAGGTCGTTACATATAACTCTCACTTCTATCAAGATGTCAGGGTCTCTATCTTCCACGTGCTTCTCTCCTTACCGTCATAAATGCCTTATTCTTAGCTGCCTTTACTATCAACTGTACTCTCTTAACACGTACCCTATCCTCTACATTACTAAAGTCTATCTTAGATAGCTTATCCTCTACAAACCCTGCTATAAGTTCTTGGTATCTGTTAAACCTATTGTCATTAAGGTAGAAGTTCTTAGGCCGCCTACTCACGCCCAACCTTATATCCTCTACTAATAATTGATTAGGTTTAGATAACATACCAGCAACTCTTTTACCTGTAATAATTTCCTCTTCTTTAGTTCTTTGTGCGAAACCAGGTTTATCTACATTCTCTTTCCTTACCTTCTCATTTAACACATCAAACTGTTGTCTGTATGTACCTCGTAGTCTACCTTGTTCAGATACAGATAACTCATCCCAATCCTTCTCATGCTCACGTCTTGCTATAACATCCCTAAATTTAGAACGAGTAGTAGCTGCCCTAACAGGATAAGTAGACACACCTACAGACGTAGACGTTGCAGCAAACACAGCAAGAGTTTCCCATATACCATTAGCCATACCACTCTCTATAGTAGCCTCAAGTACTTCTGGGCTCAATGCTCTCACAGTAGCTTCTAATCTCGGTATAGGTTCCCCCATCCAATCCTTACCAGTAAGCATAGTCTTGGCATATCCTAATGCTGCTGTCTCTCTTGTCTCCACATATCTTTGAAGTGTCTCTCCCGCATCAGGTATTCTCTTACCCGCAATCTCTGTTATACTCTTACCTGTTATCTTCTCTTTACCATACATATAAGAACTAACCCCTATACGAGCAAGAGTCCTATAAAATGGCGCATCGCCACCACTAAAGTCAAATATGTTAGTACCCCACCGTATCTTACCCCATTGGCCGTCTAATACATTAAGCTCACCATTTACATCAGGTTCTTCTTCTGGGCTTTGTAACCTCATCTGGTTAGCAATGATAGCAGGGATAGCTGTGATTGCAAAGATACTGGCTATGTTAGTAGCAATAACTTCACCAGCATATCTTGTATCCTTTACTAAGGTCTTAATCTGTAATGGCCTCGCTGCCGTCATAGACGGAGAGAATAAGAGATAGTTAGCAGCTTGCTTTATCTTTCTAAGTCCTTGGTACCCTTTACCAGGAGGTACTCTAAGTATCTTCATAAAGGTATTATGTGTCTTAGCTCTATTCTTTAGCCACACCTTTTCCTGAGCAGGTGTTAAGTTTAAAGTACGTACTTGCTTATAAGCATTATCATATAAACCCTTCTGCATAGTATTGATACCAGCAACAGCACCACGTTCAGATGCTTCAAGTAATCTACCCCATGCCCTAACAGGTTTATATTTAGAGGTTAATAGTCTTTCAGTTAATCCAAGAGCATAATACTCAAGACGTTTAGAGGAATAGCCAGCCTCACCTACATAGTTCCAACCTAACTTCTCTGACTGAGCATAGCCAGGACTGTTATGTACCTCTGCAAATATCTTCTCTGCATATTTGTTATTGACATAAGCACGAGCATTTACTGCGGCTGATTTTAGATAGAGTATCGGATGCCTTATAGCAAGACTCCGAGCCTGTCTAAACATCTGAATATCAAAACCAAACTTAGTCTTGAACCCTTGTATAATTAACGCTGGTAATTCCCAACCACTAAAAGGACGTTTCTTAATTAACTCCATATACATCTTCTTAGTAGTATCTCTACCAAGGATAGGCTCAAGTAAACCAAACTCATAGTTAGTAGGTATCCTACCTTCTGTCATTTTTAGTATAGCTTTACTTGCACCACCATGTTGAAACTCTTGTCCAGCAACATAAACCTGGTCTATCCGTCTACCATAAATGTCCTGCTGTTCAGGAGTTAGCTTTAATGGTTCTATCTCAGGGTTATTAGCTTTAATTCCTTTAGATGCTTTAAGAGCTTGTACCCCAGCCTTTAATCGTGGAACCCCTTGTCCCCTTAACTTTTTGTAGGTTGCTTTGCTAAGGACCGCTTGTCTACTATGAAGTTTCTTAACTGCTGCCTTACGTTCTGTTCTATTTAATAACTTAGCTTGTTTAGTCCAAGTAAGTACTTCTTTGTTAGCAGCCTCTATAGTAACAGGTTTAGCTTTTAAAGATTGTATTTTTTGTCCAATAAGCTCTTCTAACCTATAAGCCATTTGTTCCATAGGTAATTTTTTATATTCTTCTATAGATAAAGACCTTAACTTTTTTGTAATAATTGCATTAGATTTCCCCTGTAATCCATATGTTTTTAATAACTCTTTCCATAACTTAGGCAAAGTTCCTCGTTTATGTTGGTAAGCATGAACTAATTCGTGTATTAATATCTCTGCTGCTTTACGAGGAGAATTAATATATTTAGGATTAAGAATTAAAGTATTAGTTTTATCGACAAACAGCCCTGACCCCGATATAGAGGAGTTAAATTTAATATTATTTGGAAGTTCAAGTAATTTAGGGTATTTAGTTGCTAAGAAATTAACTACTTTATCATCTTGAATCCCCTCTTTTAACACTTTGTAATGTTTTAACTCATCTGGTTTTAATCTTTTAATCGTACTTTCTTCTGATACTTTAACGACTGCTTTAAGTGTTTTGGGGTGCTTGGCTTTAATAAGCCCCTTAATAGCTTTAGGTGTTCTTAAAACTAAAGGTAACGCAGCACTAACTCCTACTGCTTTCCAATCTATCTCACCTGTATCTATCTTAGCCTCTAATGCAGTAAACCCTGCAAGGCCAGCAGACTCCGCACCAACTCTGCCTGCTTTAGATATTATACCAGCACCTTTGATTACCTTACCAGGAACAGCAAATATACCATGCATAACCAAACCCATTCCAGGCTTACCACCAGATGAGAGATTCTCCATCTCCCATAACGCACCACCAGAAGCAGTAGGATATACCTTCTTTAATATAGCAAGTTTAGCCATAAACTTAGTAATACCCGTTGCTATATCTGCTGCTTTCTCAACTACAGTGTTTGCAGGCCGTACTTCAAATTTAGGTATTCTCTCTGCCGCCTTATCAAATTCCCCTAAGAGTTCTTTTCTTACCGCTCCCATAGAACGGCCCTCTATCTTAGAGAGTGTAAACGCTAATGGTGTTATAGCTGCTTTATTGGCCCATCGTTTCCCACTCATACGTGCCTGTAAAAATTCAGACCCTATATTACCTAAGTCTTTAAGACTACGGAGAGCAGTATTCTCTTCTATATCCGGTATCTCTGGTAAGTCTAACTTCCCTTTTAAGGGGCCTGGCTTGCCCTGTGGTTGTCGAGCGGATACCCCTATATCTGTTGAGGGGGTGTCTGCCCAATACTTATCAAACCCAGCGTCCGTAGGTTTTGTAACTGGTTCATTCCAATAATCTTCAAATCCCATTGATTACTCTCCCCAAAAGCCTAATCGTACACCTTCATCATATAAGCGTTTAGCAACGGCCCTGTGGCCGAGTTCTTTTGCCTTATCCATTTCTGATTGTAGCTGTTCTTTCAAATCTGTTTGTTCGCCCCCCGCTTCTTGGGGGCTGTCAATAAAAGCGTCAAGCTCTGCTTTAGTGTCGAAGAATATTTCCTGATTAAGTAAAACCTGTTCAGCTATATCCCTGTTCTCACGTAACCATTTTTTATTAAGATAGAAAGGAACAGTACCTTCTCTTTCCCCAGATATTTTACGTTGGAGTTCTGCCCCATATAATCTTCTTTCTGGACTGCCTTCTGGGGCATCCTTCCCCTTCATCCAATAAGGCGGTATGCCAAACTGTTCTTCCTTATCGTCTTGTCTTATAAGCGTACTAAGAGATACATTCATACCCTCTCTGGCTAAGTTATTCTTTAGTCTGTATGCTTCTATTTCTTTTTCTGATAGTCTCCCAGAGTCTACTTCTTTGTCAAGTTGCTTATCTACGTTATCAAACTCATCTAACTTACGTTGTCTAACCCTTTCCTCTCTTTCAAAATCTAACCGAGAAGCAAGTTCCATCTTATCTATCTGCCACCGTTGTGCTCTTTCCTGTTTCTCTAACTCTAAAGTCAAACCCTGTTGTCTAAGAGCTACCTGAAAAGCCATCTGCTCTTGCTGTTTTTGAGCAGCCTCTTTTTTCTTACGCTCACCGATAGCTGCTGCAGCACTAATTTGTGCTCCTGGGTCGCCATGTTTTATTTTTATACCGATAATACACCAAACCTTTCCTATTTTGCTATTGCAGTTCGTGTGCCGATTGTATCAGATTCTACATGCATACCTACTTCTGTAAGAAATGGGTCTCCTGTAGGCTCTGTACCCGTCGATGCTATCCGCCTTATCCTACCTTTAACTATTGCCCCTTGAACAAAGTTACCTGTAACATCATCACCTATGTCTATAGAAAATCCCGTAAGGTCTGTAGTTACTGCTGGTATAGTTAGTTCAGCAGTAATTGTAGTTGTAGCAGGAAATACATCCCCAAAACCTGTCTCAGGAGGAATGTCTGCAATAGAATATTCTATCTCAAATTTAATAGTTCGGTCGTCAACATTACTTCCATTTACAGCACCATGAATGTGAAATTCGATAGTGGCAGCATTTTTGTAAGAGTGTATAAGCTCAGTAGAAAATTCCTGGTAGTCATTCAAACCATAAGTATAGGCATTTAGATTACCAATGAAACTACTCCATGAGGGCGCGTTAGCTGCTGGAACTCTTGCACTGGATAAGGGTACAACTATATCATTGAAAACTGTAGCCGCCCCCTCCATTACATAAGTGCCGTCAGCTTCAAATTGGGAATAATCAGTAGCATCTCCGTGATGAAAAATACCTGCATCAGTGACATAGTGATTAGCTCCTGACACTATTCTATCAACTCCTGTTTCGCCAGTGTACCATAAGGTACAGGGTGCTCCCGTCTTAACCCATATTTGACCCGAACCATTTATATCTGCTAACGCCGATGCTTTTTCAGTTATATATAAAGTAGTACCAGAAAGTAATCTTACCTGACCAGCGTAAGTAATAAGAACTCGACTTTGTCCAGCAGTGCTAAAATGAATATCACCCGTACTTATATTCCCCGCACTAATAGCAGCATCACCACCATCACTACCAGCATATTCATTCCCAAATAATCTGAGATAAGCCCCCCTGGTATTATTCTCTCCACCCCCACCGTACAACGCTAACACGCCATCGTCACTTGCATCAGATGTGTCTCTACGTATAACTTTATCAGCACTAAATACTAAATCGTCACTAAGTATTACACCGGCAAATGTAGGCGTTAGTAAAGAACTATCAGTTGATAGGTCTTTATTAGAGTCTAAACTTAAAAGTTTTGACGCAGTATGAGAAGCTATATTTATAGTAGCACCAGCAGTACCTAATATTAAGGTATTAGTAGTTCTATCTGTCCTTAATAGATTAGCCATTAGAATGTTGCTCCCCAGAAACCTGTGTTGGTCGTCATTATACCTGCATTGCCTGATGGCACGACCGCCGCTCTATGTGGAACCCACAATCCGCTTGGGTGTATAATTGCAGGATGCGAAGAAACGGCTGGCCCATTTACAGCAGTTAAATTAAAGCCCCCAACTCTATCATTTAATTCACGAACTATGGGCCAATATGCTACAAGGTTTTGAGGACGAACAAAAAGCGGTGAATATCCGGCAGCAAGAATAGCTGCTTCAACGGCGGTTAGATTTATATTCCATATCGCAGCTTCGGCAACAAGGCCACTAAGTGGCTGTACTAAGTCACTTCTTACATTTATTCCTATACTTGTAGTATCTAAGCCTGCGGGAGTGCTACTTGTAATATTAGTACCTACGTTTCCGCCATCAACATAAATCTTTCTATCTGTAGCGTTAGTACCAACTCCAAGGCAATGACACCAAGTATTCGCCGTGAATCCTACTGTTGATATAGCATCACTATTAGAACCGCCCGCTCTACTGCGAAAACGTACAAAATCTCCCGCCACATTTCCCGCCAAAAGCACCGCCCATAACTCAGTTGTGCCTGCTGTATCTGTGATTGACAGAACAGTTTGGCCGATAGTATCGTCATTTGAATTAAACCAGCATCCCATAGAGACTGGATAGCCACTAACTACTGCATTAGCATTAGTTAGATATTCATTTGAACCATCATCAAACAGATAAGCCATAATTAATTTCCTATTTTAAGTCTCCGTTATAAGGATTTCAACTAACTGTAAATCATCCGTATTTGCAACAGTTGCTACATCCCTCGTTGCTCTGATGCATAAGCGGTCACCGGCAACCGCAGAACCAAAGTTTGCTTTTGCCATTGTGCCTGTAGTAGAATAATTAAAGTCATTTGCCGTTGCATCAGGGTCATCTGCTATGTCCGTTTCTGTCTGTGTATCTATCCCTAAGTCGCCAGTCAAGACAGTCTGGTCGTCAACATGCAATGCCCTGAACTCCATGTGTACTATATTGCCATCCGTCCCATCCAGAGCGTATTTGTACGAAATTGTAAATCCTGTACCACCAGCATAATTACTTGGAATAGTTGCAAACCAGTCCATGTGTTCGCTTGCAGAACCATCAAAGTCAAGAACTGGTATTATCATAGCTGGTGTCGAACCGTCTGCAATCGTATCGTGCGTTGCGAAATTCGCAGACGGGGGGCTACTGCCTTGAGGCACTAATATAAAAAGTGTATCACCTGATGCCATAATTTTACTCCTAAACTGCTAAATATCCTGTTATTGTTACACTAATATTGCCAGCGGCACTTGTTATTACATCAAAGTCCTCATTAGTATTTACTACTAACGGAGCTTCCGGTGGATATGTTAAATGAGCACCACCATTGGCTGCAAAGAACATATCTTCGATTAATACAGTTGGCCCGGTATCATCTTGAAATTTTACATCCATCGCAGTTTTAACTGACACTGTTAATGAAAGAATATACATCTTCCGAGAAGCAGTTTTTACTTTAACTGGTGCGGCTGCTTGAGCATCAGCAGAAGTAAATGTTGCTTGGAAATTCTGAGGCATTATGCCGGCCAACACTCTACCATATCTATCAGTACAGATACGAGCAGCATCAGCGTCAGCACCTATGTCTGTTGGTAGCCCTGTGCTGTATCCAGCACCCATTATTTGTGGGCCATCAGAAGAAGCGGCAGAAGCATGAACGGCATCCCAATCATCTATAATACCTAATGAGGCTACTGCATCATCATCGGTAGCCAACGAAACTCGTTGTACTCCTGTACCCAGTACCCCCTCATTCATACTGATAGCAACACCACTCATTTGGGATAAATTAGTAACAGTAGATACTGTAGTAACCGTACCACTAACTATGTCTACATTACCAATATTGTTGTCACCAGCAGGCAAAGCTGCAACTATATCACATTGCATTTGGGTACTAACTGCTCCCGCTATGGTGGCTAAGTGTGCTACTGCATCATCATCTGTCGCAAGAGATACTCTTTGGACACCAACTCCTAAGACACCCTCATTCATAGCTAATGCAGCCCCGCCCATCTGAGCAAGGTTAGTAACAGTAGAAACCGTAGTTACTACGCCAGATTTAATTACAACCTCATTGGCGTTAGCAGTAACTTGGTCAATACCCGCCTTTCCAATTAGTGCTGTTCCCGCAAGTAATGCTTCACCAAACTTAATGTCACCAATATAAGTCGCATCGGTAATATCATTAGCTGGAGCAACTCGTAAAGCGTTAGCTTTAGCACCAATATCTACAACAATAGGCGTACCAGAATCAAGAGTTCCATCAACAAGCTTTACTAATTGTGTTTTACCTGAGCCTAATGTCCCATGTGTATACTCATCTGCATGAACTGTTGTACCTGTTCCAGCAGTTATTACTACATTATCAGCCATTTTTATTGCCTTTCTATTTTATGCTGGATACGTTAGTATTAGTAAAAGACCATATGGATTACCAACCACAGGTGTTCCACTTGCAGCAGTAAAATACATTTCATCATTGTCTACATAAAAAATAATCTCATCCCCAGAATTTTTAATCGTAATACCAGCAAATTCAGGTGTAGCATCTACATGTATATCTTGTGGTGTTGATAGTGTAATAGTACCATCGCCATCATCAGACACTACAATTTGATTCGTTGTACCAGCAATCCAAGTAGTTAGGTCTGCTACAGATGCAAATGTTTTACCCGAATCAGTAGCAATTAAGCGAGAAGCGGTTAAATCTGTCAGCGTAAGATTGGCATGAATAGGGTTTCCAGTATACCCAAGCTTCCTGGAAATCAACCTAATTGCCCTTTTTACACTTGCGTCACAATTAATTGGCTCTGGTATAAGCGGCATAGTGTCTTTTCCTTTGTCAAAGACAAAGTGTTATCTCGCTAAACTGGAAAGTAACTGAGAGTAATCAGGATATGTGTCCTCTATACGTTCAAGGAATCCTGCCTTTTGTTGTTTAACCCCAAGTTCTCTTTGAGCTACAACATCCTCAAGTTTTAATCGAGCTTGAGTTGCTATCTTTCTATGCTTACCAGGGATACCCGCAGCAGTAGTAGTGCCATATGTGCCAGAGGAAATCATACTTTGTGTCTCCTCACCAACACCTGTTGTCCTGGCCTCTTCTATGTCTGCTAAACCGGCTTTCTCAAATGCACCACCACGCCCTACAGACTTTAACATCTCGTCATACATACCCTCAATGCGTGACTGTCTTGCTACATTAGCTTGACGTGCTTGAGCAGAACCCCTGGATATTGAACTTATTACACTTCGTGTTTGTTTTGCTTGACTTGCAGCGGCCCTATCTCTATTTATCGAGGCCACTAAACCTGCATAACTGCCTTGTGTAGATGCTTTTCGTGCGGCTGATTGTTGTGCTGCCAACGAAGCCGCTTGTCTATTTGCCGCTTGCCTCGCCACAACACTTGCAGTATACTGTTTACTTCTTTGAAGGGATGCTTTATTTGCTGCTGATTGAGGGCCAGTGTATGCCCAAGCACTACGTGTTGCCATTATATAATCCTTTCTATTTTATTCGCCCTGCTTCTTGTATTGTAGCAAATACTCTATTTATTGCCCATGTCTCTGAGGCGGTGGAGTTGAGAAACTTTAATCCTAACCATGCCCCCCTAATCTTGGCTCTTATTCGTGCTTTCCTTCCCGTACCCGATAGTGTACCTGTAGCGATTGGTGTAGCCCCATCTCTAATAGCCTCAATTAATGTCTCCGCATCATCAGCTACATGTATCTCATAAGTTACACCATCTGTATCATCAAAGCCACCACCTGACCCACCACCAGCTAACTCTATTGTTAAAGAAGTAAGCTTACCTTGTTTATCATTATCTTCTGAAAGATGCTGGATAGGCCATACTGCATAACTACTTATCGCTTGGTCAGCCCCGCCTATATCATCATCTTTATCATTATCAAATTTTCTTATATAACCATCTTTACACCCAATAAGTAAATCTGCATTATCATTATCATTAGCAGAGTAGTAATATAGTGAATAGGCCCCACACTGATTGGGATAACTTTCAGGAAAAAACCCTTTGAGTTTCAAATCATACCAATAATTAGAATTACTGCCATCAGATAGTTTAGTAATACATATTACGATTCCATGTCTCTTTAAATCATACCCTAATGTAATACGATGAGTTGAGGTATTTACATCTTCATCGGCAAGTAAATCAGGCAAACGTATCTCCGTTAAGTTTTCCACAGAGCGGAATCCAAGTGGTGATTTATAGATACCACCAGTTCCCCAAAAATAAAGATTCCCGTCACCATCAAAACACCAACTGTTAGCACCAAATATACCTACTGTTAAGTCAATTTCACTTATTATACCTCCACCCGCAGGGTCGCCTGTCAACATCCATAAGGAGGAGGCACACCCAAACAATAGGTACTCATCTTTATAGGGAATTAAGGCACGTATAATATCGCCTATCTCACCAGCGTCAGCGTTATTACCTGCTACCGCAGATAGTGGGTCAGTAGAGTTGTATACCCAATTAAAGGGGTCAGCCGTTTTAGACATATACCATTGATGGGGATAGTTAGAATTACCTGAGATAGTAAGCCTTCCTCGGTACAAACATCCGATATAACCTTCTGTTGGCATTGTACCAGAAGCACCACCTGGGTATACAGTCCAGTCATACCAATGCGGGTTAGCTGTAACAGCAGAAGGTACTCTGGTAGTAGGGGCCATGCTCCCGCCTGTCAGTGTATAACCAGCAGTAGTAACAAATGTACCACTTGTTACATAGCCATAAATCTCTGTTTTAGCCGTATTAACATAATCAACTATCATAGTAGCGGCAGAGGTAGCTTGTGTTACTGTTGACCCTCTCGTTGGTGCAGTAGTTAAAGCAGTTACAGTTAGTTTAGTATTAATAAAATCTGCTACTTTAAGATTCGTACCATTAGTAATAAATACTTTCTGAAAAGCCTCGAACATATTAAGCTGGTCAGTGGTATCTATATCTCCATTAGCGGCAGAAAGTTCAGTTAAAGTTCCCGCTCCCACGTTTAAATCCTCATAAAAAATTGTACTATTACCGGCAGCAACAAGTCGCTTAAAAGTAACTACATCCGAAATATTAACTACCATTGAAATCTCTCTTTTTAATATATTTTATAGCTTGTTTTAAAATATATATTCCTTCATCTGCTCTTAACCTTCCGATACCATCATTACATTTGTGACAAACCAAACCTCTTATATGTCCTGTGTTATGGTTGTGGTCAACACACAAACCCCAATGTAACTCGGATTGATGAATATTACAAATTGCACACCTACCATTTTGTTCTTGAAATAGTTTATTCCACTCGTCAAGAGTCATTCCGTATTTATTTATAAGATTTTTTTCTTTCACTACCATTTTTCGTTTTACATCATATTCTTTCATATAATTTTGTTTATTTATTTTTGCACTTAATGTTTTTATATATTTATTGTAACGTTTATCGCTACACCCCTTACACCAAAAACATAACCTGTCTTTCTTTTGTTTATCTTTATAAAACTCAGATAAATTTTTACTTTTCTTACATTTTGTACAAATTTTAGTTTTCATATTTGTTCGTACCAAATTTTATTGTTGGCAGCAGCTACTAATCTTCGTACTGCTGTTATAAAGTTTAGTCCGGTATATTCCCAATCTGTACCTTGAACTCCTGGTGTTGAGTCATACGGCCCATTGCCATTACCGCCACTAATCAACCTATAACTTATTCGTATTTGGTCATAAGAGATAGCATCAAAAGACCACGTATCACCTGTTGTAGTTCCAGTTGTATTTGTAGCATCAATTCGCCACTCATAAGTAATTCCATATCCTATATTTCCAAAAGGAATAGCCCACGTAATTCCCGCCTGAGCTATACCCACAAGTACCCAACTACCACCTTGTGCTCGATAATAAATTTCATAGGTATCAGTATTTCCACCATCTACCCACCCTAAAGGTGTTTCGTCAAGTGTTATGCTGGAAGCGGCATCAGCAGGAGATGGCGTTGTTGGTTTACCAGGTAACCCTGTTTCAGTTGCCCTTATACTAACTGTTACTGTTTCAACTGTCCCCCCAGCGCCTGTATATTTAGCAATTTTTAATACAACACTTGAAATGGTATATGTTGATGAAGCAGTAAAGGTTTGTGCTTTCCATGTTGTACCGTTAGCTGAGGTACTTCTATTAAAACCATCTTGAGCAAAAGAACCATCATCTTTTTCTACTCCTGATGCTTTGGTCTTAAACCAAGCATCATCATTAGTATCAATAGCCCAAGAGCCTCCTGAATCTGCACTTTCATACGAATCCCCATTTGCATAGGGGTTATCAACCCGAAAACTCCAATACAATTCGGCAGCCCCAATAACAGACGAGGCTTCCACTACAATAGCATATTTCACACCACTCGTCAAAGCCAGGGGTACGCCAAAAGTTATCTCCCGCTCTGTCCAAGTACCATATTCTGATAGGGTATTCCCATCAGTTGTTCCAGAAGCTAAATCGGGGCCTGTCGGGTCACCTGCTGCCATATTATATCACCGCACTAACCGTATATATTTTCTTTATATGATTTATAAACTCTCGATAACTCATTGTACTTTTCATCCAATTACAAATTTTACAACAAGAGACACAATTCTCTATAAAATATCCTTTGGTGTTATCTAATCTATCAATACCATTATACACGTAAACTCCGTTTTGCTTAGGGATATTTATTATGTTAGACGGAAAATTGTTACAATAAAAACAAGACTCTTTTGTTAATTTTTTAAACTGTTTTTTATTTAGTTTAAAAGGTAGTTCTCTGGTTTTTGCATTTCTTTGATAAGTATAATAAAGAGAATTAAAAGCACTTTGACCTTCAAGTAGTTTCTGCAAACAACCGCAACTCTTTGTTCCATTACTTGATGTTAAATGCCCTGTTCTAACCTCAGTAAAATTACCGCAATCACATTGGCATAACCACCGCTTAAATTTCCGCTCTCCTGTTTGATAGCTACCAAGACATCTAATGACAACTAATCTTCCAAATCTCTGACCTGTTAGTTCAACAACCTTCATAATATTACAGGACTGCTGAAACTGTACAAATACTAACGACCGGTTGCTCTGCTGCACCTATTTGAACACCAGCCCCCCACTTATCGAGTGCTGGTCTTTGCACAATTATAATCCTACCATTCCAGCCCTTACCCCGTACATTATTCATATACTCACTCGTACCAGGCATAACCTTATCAGCAGGAAATCCTCTATTAATCCCCTGAATAGGGGGATTAAATTCTCTATTTGCCACGTCGCCTTCTCACTCTCTTTAGTGTAGCTCTAAACCCCATACCTAATTTTTCTTTCTCTTTTTCTGTGAGGCCAGTGCTACCTGTTTTTTTAATACCTTTAAAATAAACACTCTTTCCTTTTTCTTCTTCAAGAAATGCCTCACCAGCTATACTATGTTTATACTTACCTTTAAAATAAGTAGGTTTAGTTTTTCGTTTCTTACGTTTAAGATGAGCATATCCAGCAGGGCTGTGTCTACCATAGAGAATTTCTCTCTCTTTTTTACTTACTTCTGCCATAATTAACTCCAATATAAAATATACTTAATCGCATTAGCAAGAGTTTCTATATTCTCCTTAGCATTACCAATCATGTGATTACAATGTGAACAAAGAAGTGCTCTCACTTTTCCTGTTTCATGGTTATGGTCTACACATAAATTTCGTAACCCATATTGATTAAACACCTTTTCAGGTTTACCACAAATAGCACAAAGCCCTTGTTGTTTTTCAACCATTGCGTTATACTCTTCAAGTGATATATTATAAACATGTCGCAAATTAAATTTCTTAGTACTCTTTCTAATTCTTATACGAGCACAGCCTTTACACTCAGAGTATAATCTGCCAGTTTGTTTACGCACGTTAAAAGCTTCGGCAAGTAAATCTTTCTTACAGGCCGTACATACTTTATGGGTTTGTTTAGGTAATTTAGATTTTGTCAAAACTAACTCCAGAAGAGAATATCTACCACATCATTCTGAGTGTCCCCAACAAAGTATAACCTATTCAAATCATCTATTGGTAGCCTAAGATACGTGTCTCCTGAATTAGCCAATACTTGTTCAGGAACCTTTATTCCTGTAGTAGCCGTACAAGCCGTGTCTATTCTAACCTTAATATTAGAACTTCCTGTCGGACAAGATATAATACACTCACGACATGGAACACTTGTAGCACCGCCCGTACTTGTCCCACCCCTTATTTGAAATGGGGTAGCGGGAATAGTAACTCTATTAGAGCCTCCTTGAGAGGGAACTCTATCCAACCGCATATTAGCAAACTTACTCAATTTATTATCCTCCTCTCTTATGTGGCTTCATTATTCAATTCTACCCAACCGAGTGTCCCGCCCTGCCACTGTAACTCTGAATAACCACCGGCTGCGGTCATTTGTGTAGCACTATCACCTGTAGAAGAAGTTACATCTACAGTAGATGTCGCAGCATATACTTCAAGTATAACTAAAATCTTCTGTCCGTAAAACCTACCATCTGGTAGAGTAATAGTCAGAGCCGTTCCACTTGTGCCATCAACGACAATCACTCGGTCGACAATTAAATTATTCGCCGATGTCCCCACTAAAGCTGTATAAGTTGAGACTGAGGATAGTAAAGCTCTTGTTCTAAGCTTGTATGCTTTTCGTGTATTTTCAAACCACTGATGAGGACTTGCCATAATAATTACCTTTCTATGTCTTTAATTTCTTGTTTTACCTTTAGGGATAGACGTTGTCAAGATTTGGATAAGTGAAAAATCCTCTTGGATTAGGCCATTCCCAATATCTATTTGAATATAAATTACCTAACTTATCACTCCTTGTAATCTTGTCAAACTGTATAAGTCGTTGTATTAATTCAGCCGCCTTTGCTGTGTGATGGCTGGTTGCCATATCATCTTCTTGATGCTCTGCTACCGCCAAACAAGATTCTAAGATAGCCTCTATCGCACGAATACCACCAATCACTAAATCAGTTGTAGCAGATAGTTTAACGGGGTCTGCTCTATAAAATCCTGAAAGTACATCGGACTGACTTGGTGTTGGGAATATCCATAGTTCATAAAGAGTACCTGTTTGAATGTCATATCTGGAAGGTGTAACAGCAAAATACTCAGGGTATCCTGTACTATCAATTCCTGTACGCAGAGCCGTAATCTGTTCAGCATCTCTTTTAACCAAAGGTGGGTTAATGTTAGATACATTATAATGAAATGTACTATACATCTCAGAGAAGTCAATAGGTAGGGCATACTTCCACTTACCAGAAACAGTCCTAAATGACCAGTTAGTTTTTAGGAACTCCCACTCATGGGGACGACCTTCTATATCAAGAGGGTATAAAAACTGACGAATACCCCTGTCAACTATAGATTTACACAATGTTAAATTGTCACTTGCTGGTGCTGTAGGTCGAGCAGTTAAACCCAAGAAGTATGAAACCTCAGAGTAGAGGTCACTATACCCTATTGTCATTCTTGCCATTTTAATACTCCAAATCGAAACTGGCCCAACCCGTGTCAGGCCAATTTCGGGGAGACAGATATTATTATCTATCTTATACTTTTAACAATTCAAATATTTGACCGACCACGATTGATGTAAAACATTCACCAACACGTTCCTTAATAAGTTTAATCTCGTTTTCATCCAAATCTATTTCGTCTGAAGAGTAAACCTTTTTAGCTAATTCATACTTCTTTACTTTATCAACTCCAGACTCTTTTTCAACCGCACTAAGAATGGCATTAACTATGGCCATTTTAACTGTAGCACCAACAGCCT
>SDBT01000932.1_pt1 | contig 49177 bp, 46 predicted proteins | sample 2277101 | NCBI WGS metagenome assembly SDBT01 (sample SAMN10404973, study PRJNA504765) | marine sediment metagenome | isolation source: marine sediment core GS10_PC15, 103 cmbsf | place: Arctic Ocean: Southern Knipovich Ridge | collected 2010 | reverse complement strand
CCCAGTTCATATTCTTCAACCATTCTTTTAACATCACCATTTATTATGGCATATATTGGTTTACCTGCGAAAAGATAGGCTTGAAATTTTTGGGGAACCGTCAATTCAAGTATGGGATCACTTGTTAATGATATAACAAGCACATCACTAAGTTCATAATATATATTCATATCGGAACTCGGTTTTCGTCCCCAGAAAACAATATTTTTATAATTATTTTCTTTCACTAATTTTTTAATATTCTCAAGGTTCCATCCGTCACCTATAAAATTTAATTGAATGTTTTTATCAAATTTACTCAATGCAAAAGCTTTTATTATATTGTCCAAATTTTGAACTTTTCCAATATTTCCGGCGAATGTGAAGTGAAATCTTTTTTCGTTGGAGAATAATAAGTTCTGCAACTTAGAAGAACTTTCTGATTTGACTTCATCTGCCCATTGGGGAATATAGTGAATTGGATTTTTTCCGGTAAATAATTTTAATTTATATGTAAAGTTCTGGCTGGAGACTAAGATATTATCACAATTCTTGTATATATATTTAACGAAGCGGTTTAGAATCTTTTCACGAAAAATTGTGCGTTTAATCCCAAAAGCAAAAATGGCATCTGGCCAAATATCAAGCGTCCATATGGTTATCCTTTTATGAAAAAATCTTTTAATGATGATTGCCGGGATGGCGTCAGTTAGAGGCCCTAAATGATAAATAAACACTGAATCAATATTTTTGCCAATAAGAAAAGCAAGGATACTTCCGAATATAACATAGTGGACATAATGTAATATCTTTTTAAATAGACTTTTTTTGTATCCTGTAATGGTTATCATTCGGTATATCTTAATTTCATTCCATAATTCTGTCTGAAAGATCAAATTTTTATAATTTTTGAACACTCTTCCAAAAGGGTAACTTGGAACCTGAGTTAGGACTTTCACTTCATACCCTTTTTTAATCCATGCGATAGCTAAGTCATTAATTCGAAATGCTTCAGGATAGAACCTTTCCGTCACAATTAGGACAGTTTTTTTCTTATGAATCGGATTAGCTAAGGCCATGCTTTCTGATCCTTTTACAACCTTTACTAAAAAGCTTCTTTACTTTGAAAATCTTAACCGCTTTTCATTCCTCATCTCTTACCGCACTGCTCATTCCAGGGGGAAAGTCAGTCATGCATTCAATTATCTCCCAATTATCTCTAAACCATTCAATATTTTTCATTAGCCCATCTTTAAACTCAACCATCGGGCGGTAATTTATTAACTTTTGAGCTTTTTCAATAGAAGCTAATAGTCTAGGCTTTGTGTCCCACCTTCTCTTTGGCTTATATATCAAATCTGCCTTGTTCCCAGTTGTTTTGTTTACAAGCTTTGCCATCTCCAAAATGCTAATTTCTATACCTGACGCAAGATTAAAGTTTTCACCAACTGCCTCCTGATAGAAACCAGATTTCAGAATACCCTGCACTAAATCTAGCACATAGGCAAAATCCCTGGTTTCTTCACCTGACCCTGTAATCGGGAGTGATTGACCTTTCATTGCCCAATAGATGAAATTCGGTATTACATTACGGTACTGCCCGGGAACTTCTCCGGGGCCATAGGAATTGAAAAACCGGCAGTTGATTGTTTGCATGTCATAATGATGGGCATAAAAATTACAGTACATTTCCCCTGTCATTTTGTTGATCTGGTAAGGTGTTGTTAAATGCATCGAAATAAAATCTTCTTTCAGGGGCAACTCAGGGTAGGAACCATAAATAGCGCACCCGCTTGAGGCATAAACAAACTTTTCCACCCTGGCAAGCCGCGAATATTCCAATAATTTAATTAGCCCGATGACATCAACTTCGGCTGAAATTTCTGGATAATCAATTGAATTCTGATTGGCGAAAAAAGCCGCTAAATGAAACACCATAGAAACATCTTCCTTAAAAACCCTTTTTAAATCAATATCACTTCTGACATCACCTTCAACAAACATGATATTGTCTAAAGGAACTACGTTCCAAGCCTTCTTCTCTTTAATGGATGACAAATTGTCTAATATAATAACTTTGCCATCCGATCCCACCAGTTCCGACAGAGCAAGTATCAGATTGCTGCCAATAGCGCCTGCTCCACCCGTTACCAGGATATTTCTGCCTTTATAATATTTGGTCAACTCATCATCTAAACCCAATTTCAGCAAGTATTCATTAATCCATTGGATTCTCTTTTCATTAGTGCCTTTCATTTATGCCTCCCGAAGTGTTCTGATATTATTCTAACAATTTTTTTGCTCGCCTGGCCGTCCCCATAAGGATTTATAGTATTTGATAAGCTTTTATTCTCATCATTATTATTCAGAAGTTTCTGAGTTTCATCCACAATGTTCTTAATATTCGTACCTACCAATTTCGCAGATCCAGCCTCTATCCCTTCAGGTCTTTCCGAAGTATCACGCATCACAAGAACCGGCACTCCGAGAGATGGAGCTTCCTCCTGAATACCACCTGAATCCGTAAGGATAAGATTAGATTGGTTCATTAAAAAGACAAAGGGTTCATAATCAAGGGGAGGTATCAGATGAATATTATCCATATCCCCTAAAATTGCATATACAGGTTCCTGAACATTAGGATTCAAGTGGACAGGATACACAATCTGTATGTCAGGATTATCTCCCGCCAATATGTACAAGGCCTCGCAAATCCTTTTGAATCCTTCACCAAAGCTCTCCCGTCTGTGCCCGGTCACTAAAATTGTTTTAATCTGATTTGAAAGAGAAATATTATATTCGGACGAAAACCACTGACTCCATTTTTCACTCACTGCGGTTCTATTATGTTTTCGTAGCACCCATTGAAGGGTATCTACCACGGTATTCCCTGTTACATAAATTGAGGATGTTTCAATGCCTTCCGCAACTAAATTCCTCTTTGCGCCCTCAGTCGGCGCAAAATGAAAATCAGACATAACGCTTGTTAAACGGCGATTTATCTCCTCCGGGAAAGGGCTGTACCTATTTTTTGTGCGTAATCCTGCTTCAATATGGGCTACCGGTATTTTTAAATAATAGGCCGCCTGGGCAGCGGCGAACGTAGTGGTTGTATCTCCCTGAACGAAAACAACGTCGGGATTTTCTTTTTCCATCACCCCGGTAACGCCAAGCAGTACACTTGCCGTCAGTTCGGGCAATGACTGCCTCTCTGTCATTATATCAAGATCATAATGGGGATTTATATCAAATAAGCCAAGTACCTGATCCAGCATTTCCCTGTGCTGCGCAGTTACGCACACAACCACTTTAAACTTTGCCTGCCCTGTAGCTCCGGCAGATAGTACTGGGGTGGAATCTTTATCCTGTTGAATGCTCTTGTCTTTGCCATTCAACCGGGGCGAAGGCCATTCCTCTGGGGAGCTTTGAGCTTCCAGCGCTCGGATAACAGGAGCCATTTTTATGGCTTCCGGTCTGGTCCCGAAGACAAACAAGACCTTTATCTTTTCATCTTTCATGCATTAAATCCGATAAAACCATTTCATCCATTCAACCGTTCTTTTTATCCCTTCTTGAGGATCGATTTCAGGATTATGTTTTAAATCTTTTACGGCTTTGGAAAAATCCATTGTTTTCACTTTAGTTGTAAATGGTTCAGCCTCCTTAAGGGTCACAAGAGAATCGTCACCGCCGACAGCCTCTAAAATCAGATCAGAGTATTCTTTGATATCCATTTCCCACTCTGCTCTGCCACCGACATTATAAACTTCTCCCGGCTTAAAATTATCGACAATATTTGCAAATGTTCTGCAGGTATCTTCAACATAATCTATAATTCGTTTGTGACCTTTAAAAACGGTGTATGGCTTTTTGTGTAAGGCACAGTGAATAAATTTTGGAATAAATCCTCTATATGGAGTATATTCTTCATACGGGCCATAGCAATTAACAGGCCGAACTCTTACAATTTCAGTTCCAAACATTTTTGCAGAATTGAGACACATTAATTCGCCAGTCCATTTTGATATTGCATAATCGTTCATTTGATAAGTATCTTTGATCTTATTTTCAATCATTACATCTTCCGTCATATTACCTTCATAATCCCCATATACTTCTGCAGAAGAAAAAAATATCATGCGAAATTTAAGTTTTTCTTGAAACCTTAATATGTGTTTGGTCCCAATAACATTTGTTTGCCAGAGATTTTCATAATAAGCCTCACCATTCCATCTACCATATTCGGCAGCAAGATGATAAACATAATCAAAAGGCCCGTGCTTCTCAAAAACCTTTTCTATCTGTCGATAATTTCTCACATCACATCTTATGTAATCATCCCAATCTGTGTTATACAGGTCACAGGCACTAACCTTATCACCTCTTGATCGCAGTTCATTGCATAAATTTGTGCCAATAAAACCCCCGCCACCTGTTATTAATATTTTCATTATATCCTTTTCTCCTTTTTTATAATCTCTGCCAATCTGCGAGATCGGCGGATTAAATTGGTCTCTTCCTAAAAGTGTACATTATATCATGCAGAAGTTTGGACAATTTTGAGAAATAAAATAGATGCGTTAGTTTTTTAGAGTGAAATGCGGCTAATGCCGGATAATTCCAAAAGTCTCTTTTCAGGACAAACTTTTTCTTTAGAAACTCAATATCTCCGATCACATTTATATCTTCTCGTTTTGGTATAAACCCATATTTATCTGCCAGCTTTAAATGGCCGACTTTTTTCCAGTCAAAACCCATCATATTAGAAACTACCCTGTCAAAGGCCCCTAATGAATTTGCTGCTACAAACCAATTGACCTCTATCGGGTCGCCCACCATGGGACCATTATTGTCCAGACCATATTTCCCGTCTAAAAACGCATAGCGGAATTTGAGGACATCACAGACTTGACTGATGATTTCGTCAAAGACATAGTGATTTTTTAGGCGCATCGTATCTGGTAGACAACCCCATTGATTCTTGAACGAGAGGGTGATTCCTGTCATGCAGTGAACTTTGGGGAGAGGACATGAAATGGAAAAATCGATGTCGCTGAAAAACAATTCCGGAAGGTTCAAAGAATAGGGCTTCCCATTTGCCTTCAATTCCACCTTTCTCGTTGCCAAGAGAGAGAGATTTATGATTTCAACATTTGGATAGGTTTCTGCAATTTCATAGAACCCCATATCCTTCATGGCGTCAGTCATGGAAAAGCTATTATAGCCGCCTTCGCCCTCGCCAATATATATTTTCGTTTTGGTATTGATTTTTCTCAATGCCGCAACGAGAGCAGCAATGAATTCCTTTCGGGTTGTAACCCCGGCATTAAAATTAGGGTAGGTTAAATTAGGCTTTATGAATACGGCCCTTGCCTCTTTGAATGCGTTAATTAATCCTAAGTCACCAAAAGTGCGCGCGAACTGTGCAGATAGTACTATGCTGTCGGCAGCTAATTTAGCAACGATTACAGTATCCACCAAATCATCCTTATGTGGTCCTTCAATGCATGATCCTTGAAAACAATTCACGATATCCGTTTACAATATGATCCCAAAGAAAGTGTTCTCGAGTGAATTTTTCCAAGTTTTGTCCCATAATCGTCAATCTTGCTGGATTACCGATCATGGTAAGCAATCCTTCTTGCAGCCCTTCCACAGAAGCTCCCACTACCATCCCTCCTGATATCGCGGCAACATCATCAAATCCGCATTGGTCCGTTATTAAAACAGGTGTCCCGGTAATACCAGCTTCAAGAACAACGATGGACATCGCCTCTTGCCGGGAAGGAATCACCAGGAAATCCGCCGCCCGGTAGGCATCAGATTTTTCAGCGCCACCTATATGACCGGGGAAATGGATACGATCTTGCATCCCGGAAGCTTCAACTATGCGTCTTAATTCGTTGAGCATCCCTCCGTCTGGCCCGACAAATACAAGGTGATATGGTTTCATGCGCTCATATTGAGAGCACCGGCAGAATGCTTCTAAAAGCATATCCGGTCCTTTGATGATGCTTAGACGGCCCAGAAAGAGGATCATCGGGGCATCGCCAACGCCGTATCGGGCACGGAATTTTTTCCCATCGCTTTCTGGATAATCAGCAGGATTGATACCATTAGGAATCACCGACACTTTATCAGGTTGGACACCATATGATCTAAAATGATCGATTTCATTGCATGAAATGGCTATGCAGCCGTCGGCGTGAAGGATGATTTCCCTGCCGATGAAATGGTTATAAAGATTCTTTAAAACCCTAGATCTGCCAAAGATAGGCAGTGCCCCGGCGGGACATACAGAATAGGTCTTTGTGAGTTTTTTCACTGATCGATAAACCAGCGCATTGATCAATGTCCAGTGACTCATCAGGTTAACCACGCCCGCACCTGCAACTAACTCTTGAATCAGATTTTGCGAAGGCTTCGACAGATAGAAGCGCTTCCAGAGGGAAGGCAAAGCTACGACATTTAAGCCCCATTTGCTGCACTGACCTACATAAGCCGGCGATAATCCAGTATCGGTTGTTAGAATCGTACATTGATGGCCAGCGCGGTTGAGGGCTCGGCTGATCTGAAGGGTTCTCTCCGCTGATCCTCCACCTGTTACCGGATCCAGAGTCACGTTTACATTTAGTATGTTCATGAAATCATAGGGTGCTGTGATGCAGCTATACGACGTACAGCACCTTCTACACCGGTATGGTAACGAAATCCGGCAGACAGAAGCTTTTCTGAAGAATAGCGGATATTTCCATAATTGCCCGCGCCTCTCCATGGCCTTCGTAAAATATGCGGAACAATCAACGGCAGATGCGGCATCGGCCTTACGCCATCAACAGGATAATTATTATTGATTTCTCTATGAAGAGTCCTCGTTAGGGCTCTTACTTTATATCCCTTTTGCAACAATTGATGCGTTATTTTCCGGCCAACCATGCCAGTACCACCTGTAACTGCCGCAATACCCTTATATCTTTCCATCCAGTTGTCTTTTTTTTAAATTATACCTTGATGCAAAGTGACAGCACGGGTTGTCAAATGATTGAAAAGGAGCACAAAAAGAACAAGCTGGCAAATAGCGCGATTTTCTTAGTTTTTGTATCTCCTCACCAAACCAGACGGACTCAAAATCGTTATCAAAAACATTTCCCATAGTAATGTTACCAAGATAACAACATGGAACAATATCCCCATTTGTATCTACGTAACACCAATCAAAAGGAAATCTACAATTATCAGAAGTGAGACCAAGGTTTTCTCCAAATCTTCTATAAAAAACCTCAACCTTAAGCTTTTTAGAGGTCTCATCTACTTTTGTTAACATAGTATTATATTCACTTTTTATATTTAATAGTGTATTCTGCTCAGTATCAAGGCTGCTACACATGTATTGTCCATAGCTTACCTGCTCCACATTAAGAGATTTTGCCAATTCAACAAATAACGGTATCTCTCTATAATTATTTACATGGGTGACAAAATGTAATTTAACAGTTTTTCTATCTTCACTTGTTATTTTTGACATAAATGTCTGAATACTTGAAATTGTTTTATTAAAATCCCCGCCTTTCATCTCTCTGGTATAAGTTTCAGGTGTAGCAGCATTCAAAGAGATAACAAACCTCTCTAAACGTCCTCTGACTAACTCAGCATATTTATCTACCATTACACCATTTGAGGTTTGCGATATCAATTTTCTCCTGTTGTTGAGTGAAAATATATATGCAACGACATCTGCATACTTTCTATAAAGAATTGCTTCACCCCACCCCGTCAAATCTATCATTTTTGCATGTTTAATTGGTTTTTTGAGCTTAACAATATTCTCAAAATCCATGTCTGATGTTTGAAAACCAGTTCTGTCACAAATGGTACACCGTAAATTGCACCGGGTTGTCAAGTTGAGTGAAAGATATTTCGGGTATGCTTCTCTTTTGGGCAATTTTGAGACAACAAAATTATATATTCGAAAAAGGTCTTCCTTGGTTTTTCGAGGCAATAAAAAATTAATGTAACTTCTGCCTGGGAAACTAATCATTTGCTCTCCTAAAAATTAGTTTGTTGATAAATTACTTTCTTTATGACCATTGGATTTAAGAAGAATAAATGCTGCCAAAGCATAAATGTAATTGTTCCCCTATCTTTCTAATCCGGAATAATGTGTAATGCAATTACTTAACCGGACATCGCCACACCGCGGTGACCTATGTTTCTTTGGCGCCTGTAGTGAGGATTCTATAAGGAACGTGAAAGGGACGTCTCTTTAAAAAATAAAAGATAAAGAAAAAAGGAACGAAATCGAATCGACTAAAAAAAATAACCGAATCGGTCGAAGACCGCAAGATTAAAGCCATCAATAAAATTAGAAAAACTGGATTTATCCTATAAAACTTAAGAATGGACAAAATCATTAGCGCCAAGGTAATTAACCCCATAATGCCCGTTTGTGCATGGAGAAAAATAAACGAATTATGATAATTATATGCAAGCCTTTCCCCTTCAGGCCATGGATCTTCAGCTACATTAACACCGAATATGACCCGGGATATATCTAAATTATTATAATAGTTCGTCCATATAGGCAAACGTTCAGACTGACTCCTCGCCATGCTTTCCTCTAAATGACGAACCGCATTCGCATTCTCAGCCTCATATAAATAATAATCAATGCCAAAAATTAGAAAAACAAAAAGTAAAGAAGCAATAAACAAATAAATAATCACAATATATTTTGGTTTAGCTCGAAACTTAACAAATATAAGACCAAGTAAAAGTACAGAACTTGAAATAATCCCAGAACGACCGACACCCCAGATTGAAATGATCAAGGTAACAACCGCTGGCTTCAAATCAATTTTTTTGTTCTCCATACTCAAAATGATATACAAGGAGATACAGGCGACCAACATAAGCATCGAGATGCCATTCCAGCTGTTAAACTCCATAACGGAGGATATATCAATACCAGTAAGCATAAACGACAGAAAATAGACGGCTAAGCTATAGAATACTATATATCCGCCCCAACTATAGACGTATCCCCTCAGCAGAATCATGGCAATTCCGGCACTAGATACAATAAATAAACCAGGAACAAATACCGCCCCCTGCGCTCGCCCTACAGCAATCGATGAAACAAGAAAAAATGTAACTAGAAATGCCACAAATATGTATATCGGAACATGCCCTCTTCGAATTCTGGTGCTTAAAAGTATGAGAACAAAAAAACCAATAACCGTGCCTATATAAAACATCGCATCAATGGCCCAGATAAAGCTGATTGCCATTAGGGCAAAGTATAGTGAAAAAAGCATAGTGAAAAATGGTTTATTGCCACTCGAGAGCTTTGAACAGCTCTGCTGATTATTATTTTGAATGTTCATGAATCGCATCTTCCACAGGATATGCTGCTTTGAGGGATAAACATTCCGTCTGAGCTGTTTTACTTTTCAAAACGCAAATAGCTTTTACAAAGACGCTTATAATCAATAAGTATACTATCTCGGTACGCTTGAAAAGTCCCATGGTTTGAAGAATGTGGTTTTAATATATTTCTAATTTTAAATTCTATTGCGCGAGACAAACAATAGATTCTAAACGTCAGGTTAAATAAGAATATTTTGGCATTCGAGCCCTGATTTAATTTTCGAAACACATAATGAACGGAAGCAACTTCACGCATTGTTGCATCTCTGCGAACATTGTCACGATCTCTGCCGACATAATTACAAGCGCTCATACCACCGTAGTGGATAATTTCCGCTCCAGTATAATACACAACCCTATAGCCTTTTTTTGCAAAGCGACGACACCATTCCCAATCTTCGGCAGCTGAAACTATTTTTTTATCTAGCAATCCAACATCTCGCAGGCTATCAGTTCGAACCAATAGTCCGGCACCGGCAACCCAACCCGTGTCAGCCACTAAATCGTTCGCTTCATAATCAAGGTAAGTACAATTAATGCGTCCGAAAACACGACTACGTGGGAACAACCTTTGCAGAAAAAAGGATGAAAATAGATAATCTAGCCAACTTAGATCTTCATGCGCAGTTTGCTGAACTTCGCCAGAAAGTAACCTTAATCTACATCCTAACACACCCACATCAGAATTCTTATCCATAAATACAACCATATTTGAAAGCGCATCCGATTCAAATAACATATCGTTGTTTAGTAAAACGGAATATCGACCTTTCGCAACGGCAAGGGCTTGATTATTTGCATAAGTAAAACCAGTATCTGTGGGATTAATAATGAGTCTTACTTGAGGGAAATTGTCCCTAACATTTTTTACAGTCTCATCGCTTGAGCCATTATCAACCAAAATAATTTCATATTCTATGGCCTTCGTGTGTTGAATTAAAGATCGCAAACAAGCGATCGTCAGATCGTTTGCATCCCACGTTATTATGCAGACGGACAAATCGAGATTATTTTTATTCATACTATGCTGACCTCTTCTGAGTAACCTAACAATATGTATTTAAATTTATTGGTTTCATACTCTAGCGGTTGCCTCTTGTATGGTGACCAATTCAAACCCCAGCTCTTGGGCTTTTCGTTTCAGGTTTTGTACGATCCTTGACCGATGGTGTGAAATGGTCTGGATGCCAAGACCAAATTTAAATCTTTTTTAAAGTGTATTTCCTTTATCATACTACCGCCAATTTCATCTGAAGATAAGCCTCAAGAAACGTATCATATTGCCTTAGCGATTGATGCAGCCTCTGGGCATTGTATTTCTCTATAAATTCCCCGATGCTTTTTTTACATTCCCAGACCGACTCGTATTTTAGAGTCCGACAGAATCTTTCTATGAAAATATTGTCAATCACCCGGCCTTTACCGTCCATGCTGATTTTGATGTTTTCCGATTTGAGGATCGAGATAAATTCCTTGCTTGTAAACTGGGCTCCCTGGTCAGTGTTGAAATATTCCGGTCTTTTCTTCTCCAGGGCCGCTTTTAAGGCCTCACAGCAGAAAACCCGTCTCCCAGAGTGTTGGAAATCTTCCAGGAGACGATGTAACGGCTGTAAAGGTCCATAACAGCCACAAGATAGACAAATCCATGCTTCAGGCGGATATAAGTAATGTCCGTTGCCCACGCCATATCAGGCTTATCAATGGATACATCACGGAGAAGATAGGGATAGATCTGATGCTCCTTGTCTGGAAAACTCAATCTTTTTCGTGGATAGATCGCCTCTACCCCAAGAATCTGCATCAGACTTCTGGCTTTGTACCTACCGACTTTAAATCCTCTCCGCTTCAGCTCCCGGCTCATCCTCCGGCTTCCGTATATGGGAAAATCCAGATAAATTTTATCCATTTCCTCAAGAATCCTCTCATCCTCCTCGCTCAGGTCTATCCGCTCATAATAGAGAGAATTCCACATTGATACCTTACGCTCAATTGCTCGTTATCCTTTTCCACAAATTCCTTCTTTACAGGCTCTGGAGCTGTTTGTACTTTTTATTTAGAAACTCAAGCTCAATGTTCTGTTTACCGATCTTCTTGTACAGCTCTTCGTTCAGACTTCTCAGATCTTCAATCTCAGGGTCTTTTTTCCTAGAAAAAAGACTGGAGACATTCTCTAAAAGCTGCTTCTTCCATTTCGTTATCTGATTAGGATGGACCTCAACTGACTGGCAATCTCCGAGATCGTCTTTTCTCCTTTGATCGCTTCCAATGCCACTCTCGCTTTGTAATTGTTGTCGTAAACTTTTCTTTTTTTCAATAGTGACCTCCTTAGTTTATTGTAAGGAGATACACTTTAAATTGCGACCCATTTTGGTCTTAATCCACAAAACCATTATAGCCTTGAAGTGTATGTTAGAATAATTGAAATTTTGTCCAAGAGGGCATGAAATATTGCAGATGCGTTCCAATAAAGCCGTCAGCACCGGTAACAAGGATTTTCTTGTTTTTCAAATTCATTTTAACAAATCATTCCTTGAGCACTACTGAGTTATTTTTTTGTATCTTAGAGATGTAAATTCTCTAGTCTTTTCTTTAAATTCATTTGTTTTGAATAATTCCAGATATTTCAGCCTGATTAAATCTTGTGTGCCAATTTGTTTATTACCATGTATTTCAACAATATATTGTTCCTTAATCATTTTATAATCTTTCATATTGTAGTGGCCATACAAAGCAGGAGACAGTTTGTAGCTATAATCAAATCCTCTAGTCTCTTCTCCAAATGCTAATTTCATTTGCCCTGCATATTCATAATATCTATAAATTCGTTGATTTGCATTAAGATCTTTTATTTTATCATCAAAAAGAATTGAAGTATTTTCTTTCATAATTTCACTATTTTTGAAGTTTTCAATTAACGAAACCTGTTTGTACCAATCTTTTTGGAAATCGATATAGTAAGAAATATTAGTTAAAAGAAATGAAGAAATTAATAACGAATAAGTGAGTTTTTGAATTCTTTCAGATGGTATAAATAATCTTATTCCATAAATTAATATCAAGCTAACACCTAAAGGAAGAAGTATTTGAAATCGGCTATTCCAATCGCCAAGACTCGGAATATGACCCAAAGCATTATAGGGAAATACAGCCAAAAAAAATAAAAACCATCCAAAGTAAAAAAATAGAAACCTCTTATCATCCGTTGTTTGAGAATATTTGTTTTTCAGTAAGAAAAAAATAACAATTCCTAAAATAATCAATGAAATAGTTGAATTTATTTTGAATGACTGTTTTAAAGGTTCAATAAATAATGTGACAAATGATAATCGTAATAGTTCTGGAACACCATATAGTTTTTCTAAAGTTAATTTATTGTATCCTGCATACAAACCATAAGGTTTAAAGCAAACTGTTTTTATAACCCAATATATAACAGGTAATATTATGAAATCAGAATACTTGACAAATTTCTTTATGATCGAAGTATTTGATGAAGGTCTATAGAACTCAAAATATGCAATGTACAATATGACTATGGCATAGAATACAAGTAAGGATGCCAGATTAAATGATAGGAAGAAAAATATAAGTGCTATAATTCTCAAAACTATTTTTTTATCTTTTAAATATAGAGATAAAAATAAAAAACCTAACCAAAATAAAAAATGAAAGAATGCGGAAGGTGTATTAATTAGTGCAATTCTTGCACTATTGACGGGGAGGATGGCAAAAAAAATAACGATTAACAAACGGTCAAACCGATCAATTTCATCAATTGTAAATAAGATAAAGTATGAGAAAACTGCTGAGAGGAAATAGGCTGTGAATGTCAAAATTCGATAAGACGTAATACTATTTCCAATAGATAGAAGAAAATTATGAAAATAGCCGACCCATACACTCCCGGCTTGGTTGAAGGTATCCAGGATGATCGTTGGTGACATATTGTATAATACCCAGTCATCCCAGAAGACGCCAAAATTAATCAACAATAAAAAAAAGGATATTGAATATAAACCAAAAATGATCAGCAGATCGATTTTACATTTATTATCAATAGTGTTGATGAATTTCATCTATTTAAGACTGTTCAACACTTGTAACCACTTAAATATAAACAGTTTATAAGGGCCAATTTTAGGACTTACCCCCATTTTTAGTCGAAAAACACTCTAAATTGCTCATTTTGGGCAAAAGTTACCTCCACTTTTTGGGTATTTTTCATGTATCTATGCAAAACGGTCATTTTTGTGTAATTATGTGCTATTTCAAGTAGATATCTCGCAGTTTTTTCCCTATTTTTGGGCAGATAGAGTATTGAACAGGTACCACCTTTATTATTGAACACCCCTAACTTGTATTATTGAACGCTCTTTATTTGTTATCTCGAAAATGCTTTGACATCATAAAAAATTATTTTTAATCAGATAAAACCCTTCCACTGCCTTGACAATCCTGTCTATTTCATCATCTCTCATCTCGTAATAAACTGGCAGTCTTAGCACTCTGTCGCTAATGTAATCCGTTACATGCATGTTTCCGCTTGTTCGGCCATACTTGATGCCTGCAGGCGATGAATGGAGCGGCACGTAGTGGAAAACCGACACAATACCGTTTTGTTTCAAATAATCGATGAGGCGGCTGCGTTCTTCAAGGGAGCAGGTTATGATGTAGAAGATATGGCTGTTGCTGTTGTTTCCGGATTCTGCAGCCGGAAGACGGATCACGCCTTTTTCTTCAAGTGGGCGAAGAAGCCTGAGGTATTGTTCAAATATCCGATTTCTAGCGGCATTAATTTTTTCGGCTTGATCCAGTTGAGCGTACAGAAACGCACCCACCAACTCACTGGGGAGAAATGAAGATCCGATATCTACCCATGTATATTTATCAACCTCACCACGAAAGAACTTTTTCCGGTTTGTTCCTTTTTCCCAGATGATCTCCGCCTGTTCGACAAATTTTTCGTCATTTATGAGCAAGGCCCCGCCTTCACCGCTGATGATGTTTTTAGTCTCATGAAAGCTCAAGCACCCGAGATGGCCTATGGCGCCAAGAAATCTGTCGTTGTAAGTGGATAGCAAGGCTTGGGCAGCATCCTCTACCACAAAGAGGCTGTGTTGCTCTGCGATCTTCATAATTTCATCCATGGCGCAGGACACTCCGGCATAATGTACCGGAACAATGGCCTTGGTCCGGGGCGTAATCGCCTGCTCAATCAGCATCTCATCAATGTTTAAGGTGTCCTCCCTGATATCGACAAAGACCGGTATGCCCCCACGCAATACAAATGCATTGGCCGTAGATACAAATGTAAAGGAGGGCATTATAATCTCATCACCAGGTCCTATGCCACACAGCATTGCAGCCATCTCCAGCGCACCTGTGCAAGAATGTGTCAACAACGCCTTTGCACATCCAAGCCATTTTTCAAGCCATTTATGACAGCGTCGGGTAAACGGACCGTCACCGGAAATGTGCGATTCAGCCACGGCCTGGGCGATGTTGTCAAGCTCTTTTCCGACGATAAACGGCCTGTTAAACGGTATCTTTATCTTACATTTTGCCATGCTTTCAAACCTTCCGCCCAACACAAAGCAGTGACCCGCCCACAGAAAACGATGCACCATGCCTGATAAGCCCCCTTTCAACGCTGCATATCCTTTTCAAGAGCACATTTATCAAAGGAGGTTGCCGTAGTTCACTCCCTCTATCTTTTTGCTTCCCCACACCATGCTGCCATCTTAGTCTCGACGCCGCCATCAGCGGAAGTAGAAAACAAACAAAGGAAGTCAGACGCAATATCTGGAAGCCAGTCTTTTCCACTTTTGCCAAAAGCCCTTTTTTGGTGTAGCGTCGTTTGTGGCATCCAATCTCATCATTATTGCTCCAAAGCCAAGGGTGATTGGGAACCATAAGAATTACTCCCCCCCCCGATTTTACAGCGCGGAAGATCTGAGAGAGAACAACCTCGTCTTCTTCAACATGTTCAATCACATCAAATGCCCCGATCACATCAAACTCATTTTCAAAAGGGATATTGCGGGCGTCCATCTGGAAAAACGTTGCTCCTGGCACGCGCTCTTTTGCATATGCAAAGCCTTCGCTGAATATATCGCTCCCGAATAGCTTTATGTCCTGAAATTCTTTCCGAATTCCGGATAGGACAAATCCAGTGCCGCAGCCGATCTCAAGAAAAGTTTCAACCTTGGGAAAATACTTACCTAGTGCCCAGATCAGAAGCTGGTTCCTCGATTCAAACCAGAAATTTCCTCCTTCAAGCTCAGCAAGCGAGACAAAAAAATCGGCCTTAAACCCATCATAGCCTGCGGTATGCTCTGGTGCAAGGGTTGGATACCCATCGAGTAGTTCAGGAGAGAGTATGCACATGGGGCAGCTTAAATCATTCGCCTCAAAACGATTCCCACAGGCGAGGCATATCTTCATCACTTCGCCCCTAAAATGATTCCGGTCATAATAAAGAATATTTCTTTCACTCTTCTCTTGCTAAAACAGCCAGCCCAATTCCAGACTTGCCGTAACCGTTGCCGTTGTAAAGCATGTATTTTTCATCATTATGTTCGAAGACATGTGGATAGCAGATCATTTCAGAATCCCAGCCCGTCTCGGATACATCAATTCCAATCTCTTCGTCCTTGCGTTCCCACTGCAATCCATCTTTCGATTCTGCGTAACCTATCCTGTATCTCTTCCCTCGATAGGAATACCACATCTTGTATATGCCATTTTCCTTGAGGACGCAGGGACGGGAAATCGCATATTCGTCATTTGACTTGAAGTCAATACAAACAATTCCTTTTCTTTCCCATGTAATTCCGTCCTCAGACTCTGCGTATTTGATATGGTAGTAATGCCTCGGGCCATTAGCACTAACAATCCATTTAATGCATGAAAGATACCACATCCGCCAAATACCACCTTCAATCAAAACACATGGGTTTGCAACAAAACATGCATCGTAAATGCTTCTATCCATGATAGGGCCATCACCATACTTGTCAAACGTCTTCCCTCCATCGCAGCTAATTGCCAAACCTGTTGAATTTCTAAAAGGAATTGTCGCCCCCACATTCCAGCCTATATAATATAGGTATATGCAATCGACATGGTCAACCAACCATGATGCCATTGCCCCGGATTCATCAAAAGTGCCGAACTCGCCGATCTTCAACACTGGTTCGTTTGTTGTCTGAAGAATACTTTTGGGCTTTTTGATATCAGTCTCGATAAATCCACTTTGTGACCTATTGAGGTTGTCGCGACTGCTAAAATAGATACGATATATATCTCGATCGACCCTAATAGCAAAAGGAACTGCAGCATGAGAAACCATCCACTCCAGATTGTCAGATGGCTCGAAAATCAGACCTCTTTTTATCCATCGTTGCTTTTTGTTCATCCTGATGATTTCTACAATTTGATCTTATCGCTTTTCGTCTTTATCAACTCGGTTTTTTCAGGAACATAGACACCTTTCTCGACAGTGTCTTTCATAATGATCGCACCAGCTCCGATTAATGTCTCCGGCGCTATCGTAATTGAATTGCGTAAAGTAGCGTTCACACCGATAAAACAATACTTATGGATATGAACATAACCCGACACCACAACATGTGATGTGATAAAGCAGTGATCTTCAATGACTGAATCGTGGCCGATATGGTTTCCGCTCCAAAGTGTCACATTATTCCCTATCTCCACAAAAGGTTGGATTGTGTTATCCTCCAGAATAAAGCAATTATCGCCCACAGGTTTGTCGGTCAAAAAAGTGCATCTACTGCTAACGTATGTGGCCAATTCATAACCCATTTCTTTTGCTTTGAAATACTTCTGCGCTCTAATTCTGTTCATTTTGGCATAGCTAAGCGCAATAAACAATTTATGGGTTGCGGGGGGGGAGTAGTCCACAATCTCTTCAAAATCAACAACCGGCAAGCCAAGAAAAACATCGCTGATCAAATACTCCTTATCCACAGTAAAACCCGTCACTTTCAACTCATTGTCACAAGAAAAATAATAGTGGGCGAGTCTTGCAACATCCCCTGTACCAAAGATAATTAGTTTGTCCATTAATCTGCCTCTTTTTTCACCAGAACAGTGAACTCATATAACGGATAATCATGGAATACGGCTACAAACCTTGAGAAGTTCCTTTTGCAATAGTCGAACAAAAAAAGTGGGTCAGCATAGAAGAGATCATCACGCATAAATTCCGGGTTCGAGTATTTTGTCAGTACATTGAAAGCAAAGCCTTTTTTGCTCAGTTCTGCCATCTTTCCCAAGGTGTGCAGCACATAACCTTTCCATTTTTCATCGCTTGTGTGCAGCTTAACATTAAATATGCCGCTAGCAACCGTGTAATCCACAATGCCAAGACTCCCTTCAACTGAAGAGAACCGGCAATGCCCGAAATCACCGTATTCTTTCTGCGCCGCATCAATCATCTGCACGGATAGGTCGAATCCATTGTATTCGAATCTGTAGTCTTGCTCTGTCATATGTGCAACCAGAGCGCCATAACCACAGCCATAGTCATTTAGTGTAAAGGGATTGCTCGTGTCGCAAACCTTTAGGAGTTGTTCGAATCTCAATTCCTGAGATGCCGCTGAATTCCAATCGACACCTTTTGGAGTCGGACCAAAGACGCCAATCTTTTTGTCATAGTATTGTCTTGTTTGAAGCAAGATGGTGTCAAATGTCACTTTTGAACCTTTCATAAATCTGCCTTATTATGGTGTAAGGCCTTTCCTTGGATTCCATGAAAATCCTTGAAAGGTAGATGCCGATTACGCCCACACAAAAGATCGTTAATCCCCCCAGGAACCATATAGTTGCTATCAAGGATGGCCAACCGGCGAGAATTGCTCCGAAAAAAACCTTCCTTATGACCAGATACAAGATGGACACAATGGATACGAAAAGGATCATGCTGCCTAGATAGAAAATAAATACAAGAGGCTTGTTGCTGAATGACGTGATCGAATTTACCAATAAGGAAATTTTCCTTCTCAGATTATAGCTGGAATTTCCCTTGTCGTGTTTAGTAACCATCAAAGGAACTTGTTTAAACCCTGTAATGGCCCAAAGGCCGGCCATAAAAACCTCACGGTCTCTATGTTTTACCAGGTTGTCAACATATCTTTTGCTCATCAGTCGGGCTGTTACAAGATTTGCCGGCACGGGATGATTTGAAAATAGATTAAACATCAAGAAAAAAATATTTCCTGATATATTCTCGAAAAATCTTCCTTTGCGCTTCTTCTGCACACCATAAACAACATCCACATCGTCATTTTTTTTGTGTTCCACATAAAATCTTTCTAAAAGTTCCGGTTCTTCCTCCAAATCGCAATCTATAAGAAAAACAAGTTCTCCATCGGCATGCATAAGGCCTGTCATCATGGCCTTGTGGTGGCCAAAGTTTCTGGAAAGATCGATTACCCTGACTTTTGGATCTTTTTCATACAGAGCCACGGCAATATCAAGCGACTTATCGGGTGAGCCGTCATTTACCAAGATTATTTCATAATCTTCTGTGATTTTCTTTGCGATTGCGCAAATCCGATCATAGAACTCCTGAATATGCGGAGACGAATAATACATTGTTGTGACAATTGAGAGGTTCATCTTAAAAACTCTTCATGAATTTAGGTGCTTCCGGCCCTTCATTTAAAATAAGATCAATAATGCTTACTGCATGTTCAAAAGGAGGAAAAAGTTGATTGTATTCCGGGTATCCTGAATAGATCATGTAGCTGAGTTTTATCCCCTCTTTTTTAAACATCTCCTCGTCTATGTAATCCTTGGCAGACGGCCCGGAAATATATTCATCTGCCCCGGCCTGCTTGCAGAGATCAATTAGGCGCACTGTTTTTCCTTCTATAAGACGATAATCCATGGACCAGTTTATCTTTGTGCTTATGCTGAGAAGGTCGCAAATTGCAACAAGAAAACGGTGGTTGATCCTGCTGAGATACTTCTCGTTGCATCCAAGATAGAGTTCCTCAAACGTTTCTTTGTAGTTCCTATAGTACTTGGTCCGTGAATAGCTGTTTACGATAGACTCCCAGTGCTTGCGATTCCACTCCGTATTGCTCACCTTCATATCCTTTATTTTCTTAAAATATTTCCCTTTGGTTTCAACAGGTATCGTGATCCACTGCGACCCATTTGCGGTCTTGATTCTGTTCCTGTTCCTCCAGTCTCTTCTCGTGTACTGCATATCATCAAACAGTATAAATTCATCCACCACATTTATTATGTCAAAATAGCCTTTCCAGGGGATGTAGTTCGACTGGACGATCGCGACAGACTTGTGGGCAAGAGACGATTTTTCAGACATTGTTTTTGTGGTTGGATCCTTGATTGTAAGTTTTAGGGAAAATTGTCATAATATGGAGGCTGCCTTGTGATTTACACCGGCATCGACAATTATAAATGTTTTGTTATAATTCAAGGTTCAAATAAGCTGATATGAGCCCTACCCAAAAACTGGTCCATTCAAAAATATAGTTTTTTGGCCGGATTGACTGTAACAGATTATGAATCAAACGACAAGTTACTCCTTCATATAGCGCTACCCCGGTAGCGTGGGTCGCTCATAAGTTTTTTAAAACACGAATATTGTAATCGTCATAATAATCTCGATGTTCATACGGATCTCTAATACTAAAAGACCTTATTGTTAACCAATATTAAGTCAAAATCACCAATCAGCTTGTTCAAGCTACTAATAGCATAGGGGAAAGCTTTGGGATGCGAAAAACTATCACAAGGATCATAAATAATTAGAACTATAGAAAAGGTCATTTTCTGAGCTCACAGTTCCATGCCAAAAGTTTTAGCATGCTTCTCAGCCTGCTCAAAGAATGAGACGGAAGATTGAATATCTTCACTAGGAATTGTTTTTAGCCAATTTACCATAAATTCTAGACCTTCATCAAATGATACTTTTGGCTGCCAATTTAATACTTTTTTTATAAGAGATCTATCGGCCCATCCATGTCTAGTATCCCCTGGACGATATTTACCTGTAGTTATAATGCGTTGGGATGGATTAATCAAGGCAGTCAATTTTTGTGCAACGTTCATGATAGTTGTTGCTTGCCCCGTTCCCAAGTTAAAAACCTTACCATTTGCTTTGCTACTTTCAAGTGATACCATCAAAGCATTTACAACGTCGTCAATGTAAATATAGTCCTTAGCTTGCTTTCCATCTTCATAATGCATAATTGGCAATCCTGCAAAGACACGAGTTGCAAACAAAGCCAAAACCCCTGTATAAGGATTACATAGTGACTGACGAGGCCCATAAACAGCAAAAAAACGGAACGCTACTGCGGGAAATCCCCAAGCACGGCCGAGCAACAAACACATAACTTCTTGATCAAGCTTAGACTGTCCATAGATCGATGTAGGTTTTAAAATACGATCTTCATTCATAGCTACTGGTTTAACATAGCGCCCACACTCAGGACATTTGAGTTCCCAATCTCCTTGATCCAGTTGGTCAAGTGGCCTCAAATTTGGATATACAATACCGTGTTTTTGGCAAATGCAAGTTGTTTCACCAAGGACCGTTGCAGATGATGCCACTATAACTTTTGGATATTTAGGCGTTTTACGTAGTGTCTCCAAAAGGTTTGCCGTACCTAAAGTGTTTGTTCGAAAAAATTTCTGTGGATCAGCCATTGATAGCCCAGAACCAACTTCTGCAGCAAAGTGAAATACTGCATCAAACTTATACCTCAAAACAAGATCAAGATTCCCACATATGTCACCCTTTAAGTATTCTGCTTTAGGATTTTGATGGATCGGAGGTGGTTTTATGTCAAAAACCACGACTTCATGTCCACGCCTAACGAGTTCATCAGTGACATGTGACCCAATAAAACCGCAACCACCTGTTACAAGAATTTGCATTTTTATTCATTCCTCCCTGAGCCCCTCCCCAGAAACCGGGGAGTAGCTCACCCTTATTATTCAATTCACAAATCATCTACGCAAATAACATTTGCCATAATTCCTAGATTTTTTAAAGTCATCTCAATTTCTTTTTGGTAATTGCCGTTCATTATTAAGATTGTATGCGGTTTTATATAAACTAATTTATCTGGAGAGATAATTGGGTAGCCAGACACAGGCACAAACTTCCCTTGTCTGATTGGATTAATATCAACAACGTGTAATTTGTCGCCAACCTCATGCTTGACAAGATTACAAAAAGTTACCCCTTTTGCAGCGCCGCCCCAAATAACCCAAGAGCCTTTCGTTGAAAAATCTTTACTCTTTGAGCGAATGTTCGTAAGACGTTTTTTAGCTTGAACCTTAAAATTATTTACAGTTTGCACCGTGTTTGCAGAGATTTTGGGATAAGTTTTCTTATATAAAGATAAATCAAGTCTTGCATCAATCCTGAGATATTGATCGTTAAATATTTTCTCATTTCGTAGTATCTTAAAACCATTCGTTGTAAATAACCCAATTAATGATTCTTCGGTAAAATATGAACAATGTTCATAATAGATATCCCATAAAACCATATTTTTTAATATCCAAGCAAAGTCTGGTGTTTCAAAGAAAAGAGTAGTAAGCGCATCTTTGCCTAAAACACTTTTAACTGTGGAAATTAGGTTCCCGGGATTTGTAATGTGCTCTATTACTTGCCGGCAACAAATCATGTCTGGGATGTGTTTCATACCTTTTGGACTGAAATGCTCACGCACAAAATTAATCTTTCCATTATTGGTTTCAAGTGGCCCCTCATAAGAAGTATCATAACCAACGCCACTATTATTCCCTAATTTACACAATAAATTCAGAAAATCACCTTTTCCGCAACCGATCTCTACAATATGTTTATGTTTAAGGTTATAAGTTTCAATTAGATCTTTTGCAAGTTCATTAATAAAAGCTTCAAAGTATGTTGATGGTGGCAATGTATATTTATATTCTGCCCCGTAATCTAACTTATGCGATTCAAATGCCCAGTTAAATACTAATCCGCAATGCTCACATAAAAATAATTCTATATCACCACATTGTGCTTGTAGAGAATCAGTTTGATTTGTATAAAGGATATTTTCGCTAACAGGCTGTTCATATAAACTATAGAAATTATGACAACTATCATTTCTGCAATTTGGACAATTAACGGATTCATTTGAGTATTTCATTTAAGAAGTCCCCGAATTTGTGTATATGTAGAATTAAAATGGGAGTTACCGGATACCGACTAAAGCAATGTTCACTTAAATGGGCGGTATTAATATTCGCGATCCATGTGGTTCATATTTAAGATCAATATCGCAGAGATTGTTTAAAGCACGCCTTACATTGTCTTGTTGGTCAGGTAACACTATGAAAAGTAAAAATCCCCCACCACCAGCACCACATAATTTACCACCGATTGCTCCCGCATCGATAGCCCGTTTGTACCATGCATCAATCTTTTCATTTGAAATACAATCGGCAAGCTTACGCTTATTTTCCCAATTAATATTTAGTTCTCTCCCTAATATATAAGGATCAAAGTGACTTTTTAATAATGTGTGCAATTCAGTCGCCTGATCACGTAATATTATCAAGTTATCAATACATTGAGGTATGTTTTTCTTCTGTTTCACAAGTATTGAACTTGAATCACGTGTAATGCCAGTCCAGAATAACATAATACATTCAAATAGCTTATCTAAGTCAGCGGACGTGAGGTTATGAGATTCAATTGAAACCCCACAGTCAGGTAAAAATTGGATATAATTTAACCCCCCAAAAGCAGCAACATAATGATCTTGCTTTCCTATAGGACGTTTTAATATATCTATTTCGACATGGGCTGCCTCTTCCGCCAACTGAGCCGCTCCCGCCCGTTCTTCCCTAAGCGCGTGTAATGCGTTTATAAGTCCCACAGCAAAACTACTTGAGGAACCCAAACCAGAAAACGCAGGGAAATCGCCTACCGTACTAATATAAATAGGTGGTTCGACAGGCAATAATCGGAGACATTCCCGAGCGATATCGTTTTTAATATCATCTAAACGATCCACATTCTCAACTTCGGAATAGTTCAGTCGATAGTTTTCCTTAAATAGGATGCCGTGTCGTTTTACTGTTACATAAATGAAGGAATTAATAGCTGTGTTTAACACCGCGCCGGAATACTTACTATAAAAATCAGGAAAATCTGTCCCGCCACCTGCAAAGCTTATTCTTAAAGGGGTTTTTGTAATAATCATAGACCATTATTCCTTTTTTTAAATTGAATACATTTATCTATTCCACTTGTCAAAGCAACAGATGGTTGCCAACTTATAGCATCAGTCGTTTTTCTCATATCTGCCCAGAAATTGATTTCTTGATTAGAAGAGGTTTTCTTAAAAATTTCATCAGACAAGCACGTACTTTTAAATAGTTCCTTTTCGATGATCCTACAAATTCGAATTACTTCAGTTGATACTCCTGAACCTAAATTATATGCGCCGGAAGGAATATCTGCTTCAAGAGCTCTGCAAAATGCTTCAGCAATATCTTCAACATATACAAAATCATTTGCATTTAACGGATTATTGATTTGCGGCACCTGACCTCGCGTAAACGAGTCAACGATTGCTGGTATCAAAGATCCTTTTCTTTGTCTGGGACCATAGACATAAAATATGCGACCCCAAAAAAGATTTACCCCCTTATTTTTACATAGAAGAGTTAAATAGTCGTATAAAGACTGTTTTGCCCATGCAAAAAATGATTTTGCTTCCATTTTTTCATCTTCCTTGCATGCGCCATATGTCTTGCCATATTCAAAGCAACTCCCACTGACAATCAATTTTTTACAGTTTGTCTCATTAATCAGGAAGTCACATAGCATAGTGGAGTTAAATAGGTTCTTTTTTGAAATATTTGCAGAATAATCAGGGATGCTTTCCCAGGCAAAATGCATGCATACGTCGGGTGCAAAGCGCGTTATGTCCGATTTTATTTTCACGAGTTCATTAAGATTACCGTGAATAGTTTGATGGCTTACATTAAGGTCAGAATCAAGTCTCCTTTCGATGTGTAAGATTAATAAATTATAGCCTCTTTCATCAAGCTTCTTTAAAACTTGATAACCGATGAAACCGGATGCGCCCGTGATGAATATGTTCATAGTAGGAGGTATATTTCTTATTTCTTTATCTTATAATCCGGATGATTCAAGTCTTTCTCGGATATCACGAAAGGTTCTGCCGGCCAGGCAAAATGAAACGCAGGGTCGTTATAGCGTATTCCTCTTTCAGCCTGGGGGGTGTATGCTTCGGAGCAATAATAATGAATCAGAGATGCATCCTGAAGGGTCAGGAATGCATTTGCGCAACCCGGCGGCACATGAATACTCTTTCGATTTTGGTCATTTAATTCTATTGCAATCCATTTCATATAGGTGGGCGATTCTGATCTTAAGTCAACAACAACATCATATATAGCACCCTTCAAACATGATAAAGTCTTACCTTCACCGTAGGGCGGCGTTTGATAATGAAAGCCACGTAATGTAAATTTATATTTGTTTTCGGACACATTTGATTGTTTAACGGATGGGGTAATTTTATGCTCCTTGAATTCTTGTTCACAAAAATGTCTTCTGAAAACTCCGCGGTCATCAACAAAAGGTTCAGGTTCGATTATAAATACCCCGTTTAACTGCTGTTCAAAAAATTTCATCTGTCTAATCCCTTCTCATTTACTCTTCTTAGGTCGTGATCGATCACGTGCGAAGCGATCATATAATCTATCTGCTTGAGTCTATTCGTCATGCGTCCCCGGAACATATCTTCAGTGAAGCCTACCTTTCTAAAAAGGGCAACAAGTTCCCGTCCTCCCCTATCAAGGTCCCATTGAGGCCTAAAATAGTCATTAAGTTCGGTTAATATTTTCTTGAAGCTTACTTTATAAGTTCTTGGATCCGCACCGTGTTCCCCGGTAAATGTAAGGGCGCTTCCTGAAACCACTCTTTGCGCTGCTTCTGCAAGATCTCTAACAGTGTAGTTCCCGTCCTTAATCCCTACATTATATGATTTCCCCTCAACAAGGCTTAACGGCGCCTCCAGACCAGCAATATATGCGCTGCATGCATCCTGTATGTGTACTACTGGTCTCCAGGGTGTTCCATCACTTTTTATTTCAATCTTATTTGTGGTAAAAGCACAGCCGACAAAATTATTATAAACAATATCGCATCTGAGTTTAGGACTTGCACCGAATACAGTTGATGGTCTAAAACAGACGACAGCAAAATCTTTTGAGCTCATCTCTTTAAGTCCGAGTTCCGCATCCCATTTTGTCCTTGCATAAGCTGTCACGGGATTTTTAGGAGCCTCTTCGTCAAGTTCTCCCTCGAAGTCAGATACTCCATACATACTCTGGGATGAGGAATAAATAAATCTTTTTACTCCTGATTTTTTAGCGGCTTTTGCAAGCTTCAGGGTGCTATTCAAATTGATCTCTTCAGTGAACGAAGGGTCGAGTTCTCCAAGGGCATCATTTGATAATGCTGCCAGATGAATAACTGCATCAAATCCTTCGACATCGTTCACCGTAACATCCCTGATATCTTTTATAATCTGCGCAAAGGGAATTCTTTCATACTCATACAATCGGCAATCGTCATTATAATAACCTATATCAAATCCATTAACCTCATATCCCCTACCAATTAATATAGGAACCAAAACAGAGCCTATATATCCCATGTTCCCAGTTACTAAAACCTTCATTTTTCTTCCGTTTCTAAAATCAAGCAGAATATTCCATGCTACCAATGATTTGGTCGACTATTGCCAGCAGCCAGACGCTGTGTGTTGTTTCTATGATGTTATACGCCTTGCTATTGACCCAGAAATTAATATCTCCCAGCTGTCTTAATGGATTGTCGGGACTAAACCCCGAAAATGTTATTACCCTTAAATCCATGCTTTTTGCTTTTTGCCCACCGTTCATAATGTTTTTTGATGTTCCACTACTGCTGATTAAAATTACCAAATCTCCTGAATCCGTATAAGACTCTATTGCTTTTTCTACCCACTTCTCATAGCCGTAATCGTTAGAGAAACAGGTAATCAAATCGGCTTCATTAAAATTAATCGAACGAATCTTTGCGTTCTTAGTTAAATCTACTGAAACATGACCTGCAATTGCTGCGCTGCCACCATTACCGACAATGATTATTTTTCTGCCATTCTGACTTGTCGATACAATCATTTCGACTGCTTGATTTAACATGCCCGCATCAACATCCTTGATTTTCTCACTTAATATATTAAAGTAATTAGCAAAAAATTCCATAGAGACAATACCTCCCGGTGTTTTATTTTAATTTCATTCCATTAAAAATTACATCTGCATTAACCGCAGTTCTTTTTACAAATGGCACTTCCTCTTTCTCCCTTGTTTCGATAATTTTTTCATACTCTTTTTTCCCAAGATGCTTTACATCTGCATAAAAATCTACGAGTCTTTGTTTGCGCAGCTTGTCCGGAATATCAATAAATATACGTAATGTGGCATTTTCGGTAAGTTCTTCAATTGCAAGTGCGACAACGCCTTCAATAATCATTATGCCACTTTTCATAGAAATTGAATCAACTCCAGAATCTGTAATGCGTCTTCTTGATACCGCATCATAAACCGGTGGGTATATCGCTTCACCTTGCTGAATTTTTTTAACAGATGAAATAATTGAAGGAATTTCGTAACGTTCTAAAATAGATGAATTTTCTTTTCTTTCTTCCACGCTTATCAGCCAGGAATCAAGATTAACAACAGCAGTATTAATCCCTGAATTAACGATATTTTCTGTTAATTTAGATACAAGTACAGTTTTTCCGGTACGCGAACAACCGCCTACCAAAATTATCATGGACTTATTAGAAAACTCATCCAGTAATGTCAGGATGTGTTGAGATAAGAATTCAACGGATGAACAATTTATCATTTATAATCTTTTCTTTTACTGCGCTTAGCATCGGATAATTATCGCTCACCAAGATGGTAGAGCATCCAGCGGCTCGTCCTGCCATTTCGTCACGTTCATCATCTCCAATAAAAATAGTTTTCGTTAAATCGAGGTGAAAATCCTTCTGAGCCATAAAAAGCATACCCGGTTTAGGTTTCCGGCAATCACAGTCATCATCCCAGCCATGAGGGCAGTAGTAAATGGCATCAATCCCCCCTCCCCCCTCGGCTACCTCCTTTTTCATTTTTTCATGTATCTCTTTAAGGGCAAATTCTGACATTGAGCCTCTCGCAATCCCGGGCTGATTTGTAATCACAAACACTTTATAGCCTGCTTCTTTAAGCAATCTTAATGCCTCCTTAGCACCAGGCATCCATTCCCATTCATCCCAAGAACATACATATTGGGCTCGCGCCATTTTTTTGTTCAAGACGCCATCCCGATCAAGAAAAATGGCTGGATCATTTGCAAGAAACTTATCCGTAAGAGGCAGACGCTCATGAGAACCCACACTATAATATCGATGATCGGTGATATAAGCTTTTAATTGGTGATTTTCTACCAATTTTGGATACACTACATTTTCAAATGAAACATTATTATTTGCCAACATGTTTATTGATGAACGCTTAAGAATAACAAAACCAATATCAACACCAGAAAGGTTAGGAGTCATTCTATTTTTGTCATATAAAACTATGTATCCATCATTATCGATTCGCAAATTATCACGCGTGTATCCATCTGTGTTGGAGTAAACTACCAATTGGGCTTGCACATTTGCTAAAACATAGCGCTCCCACATGTCATCAAACTGCATTGGCCAATAGTTATCGCAGTACATTAATAAAAAAATAGGATCTATGGAGTGTTTGGCTAATCTTATCCGAGTACCAGTTTCGTTTTCAACTGGGGATGTAGAATATTCGATTATTATACCCCATTTTTTCCCATCTTTAAAATAATTCTGTATCACTTCAGGTAAGTATCCTAACAAAAGAAGAATACGAGTAAACCCTTGCCTTTTAAGCATTTCAATCAAATATTCAAGAAAAGGTTTGCCATGGAATTCAATCATTGGCTTTGGTATAGTATTAGTTATCGGTGAAAGACGGGTACCCCTTCCACCTGCAAGAATTACTGCTTGTGTTGGACGTTGCGTTAGTGTATCCATTTATTATTTACTTCAATATATAGCTTTAGATTGCTTTGTTTCCTGATGATCTATCATTAACTTTGCCAATTCCGCTTTGGTTGTTGACGCTGCCGCGAGATGGAATATTATCCCAGGCTGATGATCTCGAATAAGCTTTTCCACAATTTCCGGCGACGAGACATCACCATGAATCCAGGGACCGCTGCGCGATACGCCTATTACCTCTATCTGCCGTTTACAACAGGTCTCAGACAGATAATATCCATCCTGTCCATTGGCCGCCGAATATTAGCGCTTTCTCTGGCCAGGCACCTTTTCCTTCGACACGATATTTATCTTGGGAAGCGGGAATATCAGACGTGTCCCTCGTTCCAGAATTTCCCGTTCGCGTTCTATGAATTCTTCCTTGAAGTGCCACGGCAGCACAAGGTAGTAATCAGGATGCATCGCACGCGATTCCGCCTCGCTAATAATTGGAATGTCAGTACCCAGAGTGTGTGCACCATATTTATCTGGGCTCCTTTCGGCAGCGCAGTCAATAATTCGATTATCGATGCCGCACCATTGCAGGATGGTATTACCTTTGGTCGACGCGCCGTAGATATGAATTTTTTTCCCTTCTTTCTTGAGCTTTTTTAGTAACGTAATTAATTCATCTCGGTGGACATTAATTCTATCTTGGAAGTTTTTGTAGGGTTTGTCGGTATCCAATTCGAGGTCGAACTCATCTTGGCGCATTGCTCTAATATTCTGAAGATATTGCTCATTCTTATATTTGAAGTTTGCGGCATGTGTTGCATAGCATCGCAAACTCCCGCCATTGATGTCGTTGAGTGTCACGTTGAAAACTTTCATATCACTCTGTTTTAGAATATATTCGATAACTGCGAGGCTGTAGAATTCCAGATGCTCATGGCAGATGGTGTCATAAGAGGTCATTTTAAGCATGGTTGGCATATAGGACATCTCGAAAATCCAAATGCCTTCCGGTGCAAGGATGTTTTTTATACTTTTTGCAAATGCAACTGGATCCTCCAAATCATAGAACATTGCAATGGAAGTAATGATATCCATCCTTGCCTCCTGTAAACAGTCCAGAAGTTCACCTGATGGAAATATATCCTGAATGACTGTCGCTACATTTTTATTAATTTCTTGAGCCACATCAGACGGGTCAACTCCGTATTTACGGAATCCTTTCGGGTAGTAATTAAATAGTGTACCATCATTACATCCTATATCAAGGATAGTACCACTCGGCGTATTAAGAATAGACGTCGACTCTTCAGCGATACCCTTCAGGTGATTTTTCATGGTATCGTTTGTTCCTGAACGATACCAGTAAGCTGAATAAAGAAGTTCGGGGGGTACCGTATGTTCCATTTGCAGAAGACCACAAGCATTTTCATCTTTCATAGGATCACAGCGGACAAGTGATAGAGGTATTTTTCTCATGGGAGGCAGTTCCTTCCCCGGTTTTACAAATGAACCCTGAAGATGCTGATCACCCAGATTAATTACCGGAGTCAATGCTGTTGATCCGCATACGCGGCAACTTTTTCGAAATATTAAATGCATAGGGCCTCCTTTTTCTAATATTAAATCTTAATGCCTATCAATAATTCCACCACGGCATCTCTTCTTTATTGAATTTTTTTACATATAATGATATGGCAAATTTCACAATAACACTTGGCACCATAGCTATAAACAACGTTACCATTCTCCACCATAGAGGTGAATCTTCTAATGCAAGCCATTTTTGATATTCTTTCAGTGTATATTCTCTCCTAGCCCGATGAACAATAATTTTTTTCAATCGACGCCAAGAATGTGTCTTTGGATATAGTTGCCTTACCTGTTCTGAAATATCTGCAAATGAACAAAGAAGATTTGGCCACTTATACATCCATACCTCAAATGCTCGCTTTGTCCATTGACCTTTGTCAAGCCTGATTGTGATATAAGGTTCCGCAACCACCAGTGCTGGAGACGGCAAAGGTGCCTGAAATATGACACCTACGTGAATAAACTCCGTGCCGAAATAACGCTCTTTCTCCCGCTGTAACCATAGGTCGCGATTTATAACAACACAACCGATGAAAGATATGTATAGAATAGCACGGCGAAATAGAGGTTCCAATTCCGATGCCGAAAAAATTTCATCGTTATTCATCTTAAGAACTTTGTTAAATATTAATTTAGAGAAGTCTTTGTTCATTGCCTGCGCATTTACAACGATTAAACTGTAACCTTTTTTCGCTTCTTTGAGCACAGTCCTTATAGCGTCAGGTTTTAGTAAATCATCATCCGGAAAGAGCCAACACATCTCCCCTTGAGCATATTCAACCGCCTTACAATAATCCTGATCAACTCCGCCTTTTATCGGAAGTCGTATATAGCGTATCTGTTTACAGGCATCGGCATACCGTTCGACTACTGCACGTGTACTGTCTGTTGACGCGCCGTCCACAACGACAATTTCAACCTCTTCGGTTACTTGTGAAATGATGCTTTCCAGAGTTTCGCCAATATACCCGGCACGGTTATAGGTAGCTATGCATATGGATAAACGAGGTTTGTTTGTTTTTCTATTCATGTTCTTATTACTTTTATAATCCTCTAATTGAAAATGAGGGTAAGATATTTCCGCTATTACTAGGTAGATTTCAATAGACGATCCTCAATATCAGGTAATGAGCGTCGCTAGCCCACTAGTGTTGGCCACTTACTTACAAACGTTCTCTTGGCATCGCTATGCAATTCAATATGCGCTCGTTTAACCATTCGAGTGGTACCAATTTACCTTCTCGCTCAATAAACAGGGAGTAGTCACTATCCAGAAAAAAATCAAAAACCTCATTTATAGAAATTTCTTCGTATGCCAACAATGTCAAATTAATTTCAAAGGCTACGACTGGGCGGAACTTAGTTATTAGGTTGCGCGCTCCTCGTATAGCGCGGATCTCATTCCCTTCTGCGTCAATCTTTATTAAGGTTAGTTTGCCCAGTTTTTCATGGTCATTAAATATATTGTCAAGAGTATCTACCTCGACGGAAATGGCCTTTTCTGCGAGATTTCTTTGTTTGTGCAGTGAGCCCCAAGCTCTATCGCCATACATTTGAAACCTCCCTGCTTTATCGCTTGCTGCTTTGCTAATTACGCTAAGGTTAGTCAATTCGTTGAGGCTGATATTTTCCTTTAACATGCGGACATTTGTCGGGTGTGGCTCAATTGCGAATACATACCCATTCGGCAAAACTTTCATTGCGAGGAAAAGGGCAATGTAGCCCTCATTCGCACCGATGTCTATCGCTGTTTCACCCGATTTAATTAGGCTTATAAGTAGGCGCATGTATCCTGCTTCGTATTCTCCACGGATTACCGAAGCACGGATTCCTGAGAGGGATGTATCGCCACCCACATAAATAGAGTACCCAAACTTAGTCTTCATGACTTGCTGATCGAAGCGCTTGATTGTGTTGACCAGTGCGGGTACTACTAGCCTATCTAATACTCGGTTATGTGGAAAACGAATTAAAAAATTTACAAGCAATTGTCTGAAATGGTAAAATCTCATGTACAGTTTCCTTTAATGATTAAATTTATGAACTTCACTGTCGTAGTTTGTCTATAATGTTTTCATTTTTCATCAACCCATCAGGAAGCGTGGACTTGCCGGACTTCTCAACTAAAGAAGCAGAATAATTCAGTGTATCTGTAGCATTTAATGTCGGTTTGTCTTTATTCATATCCGAAATATTGAATTGCGACATGTCTTCATTCCCCTATATTTCATTTTCCAGTCTATGACAATTCAACGCAAAATACCAAAACGTGCCAAACTGGCTCGCGAAAAATTCAGCTTTAATTTTTGACCTACGATATATATAAGCGGTAGACAACCGAGTAAATAAAGAAAGACTTTGGCGCCTGCGACCAATAGCGGGTCAGTGCATGAGAAAGAAGAAGTCAAAGAATCTCCTAACATTTCAACGAACCACAATAATATTAACATGTAGATATATGGCGCCCAAAGCTGTGAGAAAAACCGAACCCAATCGCCAATCTGCCGTGTGTAATGGGATAGTGCATAGCCGATTACAATACATGAATAAAAGAAATAGGTGAGTAGCGTCCCAGCAATGGCTATTCCTTTGATTCCATAACCCAGCCGTATGAACGAAAAATCTAGAATTATATTGAAAACAAGCGCAATACAGCCGAAAAGAACATATTGTTTCAATTTACCAGTAGTCACTAAAAAGTAATCGGTCAAGCCCAGAATGCCGTAAAAATAAATTCCTACGACAACAAGCCTGGCAGGAGTAATACCAGGAGTATAAGCCGGAAGAAATGACTTAACAATAACGGGCAGGATTAGGTACAATGGTCCTATTACTAAGGGTAAGAAGGCACTTAGAATCACGGGTGGTATGAGAACATACGATCGAAGCGCCTCAATGTTCCTTCCTGTTTTCCCAAAGTGATAGTTGATTCGAGGATACAAAACTTGGCTTGCCATCGCTGGCATCAGAGATACTACATTTGCTATCATGAGAGCTAATCCCATATACCCTAATTGTGTCACATCCAGAAAAGTGACAATCATAACACGGTCAATCGTTACTAACATTGTTAATATAAAACCGGAAACTGTGATAGGCACGCCTACGCGCATTAATGACCAGGTAAAAGACAGATTGAATTTTGGCACTGGCTGCCAAGGATTACGGTACAAAGCGTACATTACAATTAGTGCTTGTGCCAGAATTACGGCCATCATCCGACCCGTTAAACCGAGAACAACTACGAGCCCAATTGCTAATCCTGCATTTAGTATAGAAAGAATAACTTGTTGTTGGCTAAGTTGACCAAATTGGTTATTTGAGCGTAAGACAATTCGATGATAGGAATAGATTTGCTGCAAAATCAGGGATATGGCCATAATACGTAATCCAAGGGCCATCATTGATGAATGTGTCGGTGAAAAGGAAAACGTGAGCGCAACCATGGCCGCGAAAATAGCACCATAGATTGTCGCATACCGAGCCGCACCATCAACAGCACCAGCTTTTTGCCAATCGCCTTGTCCTATATACAAAGGTAGATCACGTCCCATCGCAGAAAGTACGCCAAACTCCACATAAGCTCCATATGCTAAGACTAACGACACAGCATTCCAAACTCCATAATCATGAGGTCCCAGCAAACGGGCAATCCAAAAACCAGAGACCAAGCCTATCGCCTGTGATACATATGCACTAGTACTGTAATGGAATATATCTTTTAAGATATGAAATCGATTACTCAGTTGATAGTCCTCGGGATGAAATCATTGTCCTATATTCTTTTATCATTTTCTTTACTCCCTCTTCTAATGATATTTGGGGGTGTAGCCCAAAACATTTTGCCGTGAAGCATCCATACATTTGCGCGGCATACTATCAGGCTTTGTGACATCCCAGATAAACGCGCCGCGATATAGTGATCCTGTTATTCTTGTTTTCCTATTTCCGCCATCTTCACTGCTAATTCTGCAACACGGGCGGTAGCCATGCCGTCGGTTCGGTAAACCCAATGAGCCAAGAAATCCTGGCGTGCAGGCTCAAGTTTAGCTTTTGCACCTTCGTGTTTGCCGCTCGCAACTAATTGAAAAACTTCCAAAACCTCTTCGCTGGAAGTCGGCACTAGGGTTGCTCCGGTGTTCTTGAAAAGATCACTCCAAATCCACCCCGGGAAAACAGGGCAAATGACAAGCTTTCCGGTAATAAGCGCATCTGCCGTCGCCGTGGAACCGAACGAAAAAAACGCATCGCAAACCCGTGTCAGCTCGCGAATGTCCGACTTTTTCGAAACAAATATAATATTTTTATTACTCCCGGCCAATGACCTGGTTTCTTGCACGTTTTCTGAAGGATGGGGTTTGACTACGAGGCATACTCCTTGTGTTTTGTCGGCAGCCTCAAATACGGAACGTTTCATTGAGCGCAGGAGTTCCGGATTTGAGTATTCATTATAAGCATTTAACTGATATGCAGAAGCCAACAGAACCATCGCGTCTTTCTCCGGTATTCCCAGCCTCACCCGAACTGACTTCACTTCTTGATTAGTAACATTTACGAGAATATCATGCCGAGGCGAACCGGTAACAATAATTTTCTCTTCAGGTATTCCATGTTTGAGCATTGCCTGCTTTGAAGTTTCTCCCCATACCGCTACCTTATCTGCTGTTAAGAATTGCCATTCTATACCCTCGGCTCCAGTAAGCCCAAACTGGACTTCCATACACGGGATGCCCATCTGACGGCAAAGCAGCGTATAAAACCTTGTTCGAGGATCGGCCACATCAGGGGAAATTACTATCGCCGGGCGATGGTTCGCCAAGATATGCTGAGCCACGACGGCTTGTGGAAGTAAAACAGGCAAATAACCGCGGAAGAAGCAACCGAATACGTTTTCTAGTTGCTCCCACATGCTCCGCTCATCATCACGTATAATGTTAGACAAGTCATTAGATGCGCGTAGATCTATTTCGGTTCTGCGAAGCGATTGCCTCATATTGGAAATTTTCCAGCCAATCTTCTGATTCCTATGCTCCCAAACAGTTTGATGCAAGACATTCTGATGTGGCCATTGATTTGCTTTGTGCCAGGATTTATCACTTAAAGACACAACGTGATGATTAGTACATTTTGCCAGCCGAGTCACAATAGGCTGTATTACATCTCTATAGATGTAGTCAGAAAAACCGAGGCAAAGAATAGTTTGATCATTCGGCCATAAAGAACAACCATGCATGCTATGACGATTGCGGACAAAATCACGCAGACCGTATTTTGCCCGAAACAAGTACGGTCTAATCATTTGTCGGATGTTTGTGGATGTGGCATCACCAAATAGTGCTTCAGGGATGTATATCCGCGCCAATTCCACAGCAAAAGCGTCCCAGAAAGGGATGCCGTCCAGAGTCAGTGCCTCAGAGAGTGTTCGCCCATCGGCCAGGCGCGACTCTCCCCACATCTTTACAAGACGAGTAGTATTCTCAAGTTTCTCTATTATATCTGGCATGGGTGCAGAGTACTGGTCTTATTATCCTCGTTTGCGTGCAATCATCATACGTTTGAAGAACTTGTAAATGATGTTCGTTTATCTTCTGGTTATGTTATAGGTAAAGGTTATCGGATGCATAATTCCTATCGTATTAAACTTAGTTTGGAAAAATACAGTTTCAGCTCCCTAAAACCACGTACATCAGCGGCAAACAACAAAGTATATAAAATAATAATTTGGCAAGAGTGGAAAATAGCAATTCTATATTGGAAGCCGATGGCATCATGTGATTAACTGCCATTTCAACAAACCACTGTAATCAAACCACGGAAAGATGGGGCTCATGTGCGGATTTATCAAGCTCATGGCGTAGGGTAAAAGTGGCTCTTTGGGTCTGAAGCTTATCATGATTGGCTTTTCTTTTTCGGTAAGTTTATATGCCTCAGGGCCGCTTATTGAAATAGTCGTTCAACTTCAAACATATTAAATCCGCAATATCTAAACTCCGGTCAATTTTACCTGAAAAGACAGTGAGATATCCTTCGCCGTAATCATGCACAAAAGAAGGACGCGCATCATCCTGCTCGTGTTTGGGAAGTACCATACGCGGTGCTTCAAGATATCCGCATAATTTTGCATTGGCCAGAGCAGGCACATACTTACTGCATGATTTTAGCATCGCATCAAAATATTTAGATCGATCCATACTGACAAGCGGCGATTTATGCGGATCAAGCCAATCAGGGTTTAACGTCTTGGTTATTTCTGTTTTTATTACGGAATGATCGACATGGTACAATAAAAAATTCTTTTTTTTGCCATAGGGGAAAAGGGTCATAAACGGACCATCCATTATCGTTATCGATGTGGGAGGCAGATCCAGACTGATTATCGGAACTACCGTATATTCGTATTGCCCCTCACTAACTTCATATCCCAGTTGCTCGGTTAGTGTATTTATATTAGCATATGAACAATTGATAACTGCATCAAACGATTGTTTTGGCTGAGATTCTGAAAGGAAAGATAATTCATATTGGTGCGAGTTCTTTTTGATCGCAGCTACTTCCGTATTGCACGATAATGTCACCCGTTTATTATTTATTATTTTCGAGCGGAGAATATTTCTAAGTATATCCGAATCGAGAATAGTCTCCTGGCATGAAATACCTAAATTACAGCCGTCAATTTTTACACTGAAGCAATTTAAATCTATCACTGAATATGAAAGATCCAGAACATCACAGAATTTTATAAATTCTTCCTTTGATGTTAATGATTTTTCCTCAGCTATGCAGTAAATACTAGGATAATTATCTAGCAAAGTCTCTCTGAATTCTATTTCGAATCTTCTGTAATTGTCCCTGCATTCTAGAGCCGTTTGCATATCTCTTGGGTAATGAAACCCCTGATGAACTCTGTTTGTATTATTTTTACTGGTACCCATAATAATATCGGGAAGACGCTCCAATAAAACAACTTCGTAACCGGCATTGGCAATGACTAACGCGACGTTACAGCCAAAGACACCTGCACCTATAACCGCCACTCTCTTGATTTCACCTGACATATTTCCCTGCATTAAACTCTCCTCTCTCGATTTTACCTGACATATTGTCCTCCATTTAAATCAATGCAAGCTCCGTTCAAGTGCTTCCAATGACTTTGTGAGATATCATAAATAATGTCCGCCAAATCCGAAATACATAAAAGCCTTTTTTGGGAAGTTTGCTGGCGGTGCAACTCCTGTCTATCTACGGACATTTCTTTATACATTGTGCTGCCCTCAATCAGCCCGGGGGCTATTGCATTGACACGCACTCCGCCTAAACCAACAGCAAGCGATTTCACAAAAGGAAGAATGGCGCCCTTTGATGCTGCATAAATCGGATCATAACTTCCTCGCTGAGCCGATATGGACGAAACCATGATGATTTGAGAGTTAGAATCAAACAAGGGCAATAATCCTTTGATAACTTTTGCTTGACCGGTAAAATTGACCGTCATCACTGTTTCCATGTCCGTTAGATTGTATTCTTTTAAGTTTTTGCCCGGCAAGATTCCTGCAAGAAATATTGCCGTATCAATATGCGACACGATAGAATGTGCCTCTTTAATAAAATTTTCTATGCTTTTATTTTTTCTCAAATCAAGCTTTAGATGATATATGTTTCCCTCGGGCTTAATATTTTGTTTTAGATGATATGTCGCAATGATGTGAGTTGATGGTGAGCGAAATTTTGAAATAATTGCACTCCCAATACTTGATGAAGCACTAACGATAATAATATTCTCTTTTTTTATCATCATTTCCCCCAACCGATACCCTGAAAATTACTCAAACTTGTAATGTTCCATCTTTTCTTGTTCAGTAAGTTTGTAAGCTTCTAAGCCTACAGTGGTCTCTCCCGGACGCGGCAACACATAAGCCACAACTTGATCAAGAAATCCAGTTCGTATACCTGCACTATATATTCTGTTCTGTAAATCGGTATCCCAAACACGATTCCAACTTTTCCGCCAGCATTCCGGATTGTATTTCATAAATTTAAGATATGAGCGGTATAACCATGTTTGAACTCCGCCGATTCTCGGCTTTTCATCTTTTACATCTACGGTAATCCGTTTCCCATGTCTTTCGGTAATATAAGAAGCCGAAACAAACTCCCAATTCCCCTTCTGCGCAAATCTCAATAAAGTTTCAAGATGATCGGGAGTCCAGATATCATCATCATCATTCCGTGCTATCCATTTGCCTTTTGCAAGAGATAGCGATTTATTTGCAGGTATCGCGCCACCAACAAACCAATGATTTTCAACAGAAATGGGATAGCATCGTTTTCTTTTTGGCATGTTGTAAAATTTCAGCCGAGGGTCGTCAATTTGAGATAATAGTTCGGCTGTATTATCGGTGCAGCAATCACCGACAATAATAATTTCAAAATTTTTATATGTCTGAGCAAGTACAGAAGAAACGGCTCTTTCAATAAGTAATGATGCTCGATTATATGTCGGGATACAAACACTAACAAGTGGGCTGTCCTCTATATCCGTATATAAATGTTCATTCCTTAATCTGGCGGCTTTTAATAAAATTGGCTCAGTAATGGCAAAACGCCATGCATTCAACTCGCTTATCAAACGATCCTGAATGCTGCGTTTGCGCTGTTTGCTTGAATTCATATCAACTCCTTATTCGATCATCATTTAGCATTCTAAATCAATGATTCACCTGACAGTCCAACGCCCATCACTTTCAATTCAAAATCCTTAAATCGTTTGCCAGTATACTTATAAATCCATTCTGTAATCTCATTTTTGTATCTTGGTGCGCAGATCACCAATAAGGCGCTATTTTTTATATGATCGATGCACCTCATCGGTTGGAAAACTTCTATACCATAACTCTTAAGATGTGCCTGGCGGCGAGGATCGGTATCTACCACCACAGCATTATTTGGTAATTCATAATTGTTTATTAAACGATGTAAAAGATCAGTTACACACCATATTGTGACTTTCTTCTTCTTGTTAGTTAGCTCTGCAATCTTTCCTCGAATAGATTCAATATTTCCATAAACTCTCTTGATTTGATGAATGGCTCCTTTGATGCATGATAACGCATCCAAATATTCAAAAGGTAGATTACAAGCATCTTGTGCTGATGAAATATTTGTTTTTCGAAATACCGACAAGAAACCAAATGGGCGAGAACATATGTGTTCTAATTCGATAAGCTCGAATCCACACAATGCGGCAATGCTTGAGAGTTATGTTACTGAAAAATGATTAACATGCTCATATTCTGTCAATAACAGGTTTCGAGGGTAAAGGCGAATGTCTGGAACTTCACATATCATTAATCCATTTCCTATCGCAATTTATATTTGATGGTTTCGTAAGAACTTCCATTACCCAAGTTTAGGACTGAGTAAAAGGTTTGAATTTTTCGTAAAACACGTAAAAGCTTCTCTGAATGACATTTTTTGGAAGGTTATGAAAAGGTTTTAAAGAATGTTGCTCTGTTTTCGAGGAATCAAATTTCAACCAACAGCTTCATGCGCATTTTTCCGCAATTGATTTAAAAGGCAACCAATCCACCCTTTTCCAGGCCATTTATCTGAGAAGCTTTTAGCCTCCACCTTCCATCCACCTTTTCCAGAACATCAGTATTGGCAAAAGAATCAATGATTGCCCAAAACTCTTCCTCATTCATATCGAAGTATTCAAGGTAATCTGCAAGATAGTTTTCGGGAAATATGCCATCCTTTTCCTTAACTATCTCGACAGCCTCTTCACGTGACATCCTCCCGCCTTTAATCCCAAGATTACAATCAGCGGTTGCGCGACCAAAACCAAATTTTATAAAACATTCATACATGTGAAGGTCTTGCAGGATATCGTCGAGTTGAGCATAGTCAGTAAATGTCCCAATCTCACCGCTGCTTGTTTGCAGGCCGCATTTCTCAGCAGCAAGATCTCTATGAAGTTGGTCATCCCACGATTCCCATTTAGACCACCATGTTATTTTCAGTTTTTTTAACTCTTCTTGGGGCGGTAGCAGCCACCATTTCAGATCTGTTTCGGAAAACTCGTCCAAGTACTCCCTGAGCTGACTCCCTTCATGATAAACCTGCACCATGTATTCGTTGTCCATAAACACCTGGTTTGTGTATCTATCTGATCCACCGTACTCGGTTTCACCCTCCTCGCCGCCCATAATGAATGGGACGTCAAATTTCAATGCAACCTGGGCAACGGCAGTGCCAATGGCTATGACAAAGGGAAATTTGGATCGAGCTTGTTCCACGAACATTCTTTTACACAGACGCCGGTATATTTCCGGATTGGGCCGTATTTCAATTAAATCAAAACCGCTGTTACGAAAATTGTCAAGATTGCGTCTTCCAATATCTGTTTGGATGGGCGGCGAAAAGGTCACACAGAGAGGATGCATGCCAAATTCGTGTTTCATTTTCCAGGCAACATATGATCCGTCCTTTCCGCCGCTGCATCCAACAATTACATCAAAATTGTTTTTTCGTCTGAATTCATCACACAATTTTTCCAATTCGTTCCTTTTTTGCGCCCAATCAATCGATTTTTTCTTCTCTGCCCATTGGCAGGCGTTACACACAGACTCTTCGTTAAAAACTACTCTTGGTCTGGTGGACGGTGTCAGGCATTTTGTACAATATTGCACCATATTACTCACAATTCTCCTTTTTCTTTTCTGTATAAGAATTTTGTCTTACCATGCGGTCCAACCGCCATCTACTATTATATTTTGCCCGGTCACATATGATGACAGGTCACTTGCAAGATAAGCTATCGCTCCCTTAAAGTCTTCTTCAACAGCCATTCGTTTAAGCGGTGTACGTTCTATATATCTTTTCTGAAAAACTTCAGGCTGACCACCACTAACACCTCCAGGGGTGATTGCATTAACTCTTATATCCGGTGCCAAAACCGTGGCGAGCCATCGGGTCAGCTGCAACAATCCACCTTTGCTGGCAGCATAGGCGGCGGGATTCCCCATTGGCGTTCCTTCGTACAAGCGCATATCCGGTCCTTGTATTCCATAAATGGAAGAAACATTGATCACCGAGCCATTGCCGGAGTTTCTTAATGCCGACGTGCAGGCTTGCGTCAATATAAATGGAGCCATTAAATTCACATCTAAAGCTCGTTTCCATGTATCCGCGCTCTGTTCTTCAAAAGGAGTTATCCAGCCCTGAAGATTTGAAGTACCGACAAACGCAGCACAATTGACCAAAATATCTAAACGACCGAATTTGTTTACAACCTCATCGGGAATCGTTCGGATATGTTCTTCCTGTGCAAGATTTCCGGCTAATGGCAGAGTTTCAACGGTAGATTCCTTTGAAATGCGTTCGCATACAGGCAGGCACGATTCCAGGGAAATATCCACGATCACGATATTCGCGCCAAGCTCTGCTAACGCTTCAGCCATTACCGAACCGATATGACCAGCGCCTCCTGTGATCACGGCTACTCGTCCTTTGAGTGATATTAACTCACTTATTCGTTTCATTTTCTTTTCATCCTGTTGGTTATCAGATATTCGGCAAACTGGAAGTCAAGTTCGGTATCAATATCCAAAGCACGTTCTTCAGGTATGAGCACGGCTTTAACTCTACCTTCAAAAACACTCTTCGACTCCATAATAAATTTTGGACTTGCGACATACGCAACCGTGGTTATGTCATATACCGGTGGCGCATCCTGGCGGCGAATAATTTGCTTATCTAAAGGCAGAACTAATTTTGCACAATTCTGTTCATCCAGAGTAATCATATTAAAAGAGGGATGACGGCTAGCTCTCTTTACAGTAATGACTATGTCTGCATCACTATCCAAAAAGGTTTGAATGGCATTATCCACACCTTCAACGGCTCGCAATGGCGCGGTAGGTGGAACGGAAACAAATACATCAAATTCCCTGCCATTGTCCTGTTCCTTCAAGGTTCGAATAGCGTGTTGCCAGGCCAGCCATTCCGGAGAATTGTTCTGAGCCAGTTCTTTGGGACGCACAAAGGGAACTTCAGCGCCAAAATCTTGAGCAACCCGTGCTATTTTTTCATCATCAGTTGAAACCACAACCCGATCTATAAACTCACTTTGAAATGCGGTTTCAATAGCATAGGCAATAAGCGGTTTGCCTGCCAGGTGACGAATGTTCTTCCCGGGAACCCCTTGAGATCCACCACGAGCAAAAATAAATCCAACAATGTACTGTTTCACGATACCTGCTCTAAATCTGATCTATTAATCCACGCTTGTTTCTTTGATGCAGATTCAGCAGCATGGATCAGGGTTAATACATCCATCCCTTGTTTCAATGTACAGGCGGTGCTGTAGTCTCCATTCAATATTGCATTATGCTGTATGGTGTATGTCAGATCCTTTTCCACCTCAAACATTGTCATCTCTCCGTCTATTTCTAAAGTGCTATGAATCAAATCAGCTTTTATTGTATGATCTTTCATGTTGACAATAATTTCCCTGCGGGTTTTGCGATCCAGATAATTCATCTGAACACTGGCAACAGGACAATTTCCCATTTCTAACAACAAAACAAAAGCATCATCACTGTCTATCTGAAGATCACTGAATTTACCTCCAATTGCCGCAACCCTTTTCCAGCCGTCGGTAATCCAGTTTATGTAGTCCAATTCATGGCTCAAGTCTCTCAGAACTCCTCCACCCTGCGCCTTGGATGCCGAATAGCTTTTTGCATAATCAGTCCCCGGCCTCCACTCCGGAAGGTACTGCCCCACATAGGCCTGGATAGAGTAAATTTCTTTACCATTTAAAAACTCATGGAGTTTCTGAATAACCGGATGAAAACGAAGGTTATAGCCAACAAATATATTGTCAGATTTTATGTCAGGAGCTGAATGTATCTCTAAGAACACCGGTTTTTCAATGAGAATCTTCCCAGAGTATCCAGAGTCAATAAATTCCACAAAACTTTTATAATGATTACATGTTTCATTGGAAATGATAACATAATCAATATGTCTCTCCTCCAACGCTTCCCTGATAGTCTTGTGGCAAGGAAAGTCTTTTACATTCCTTTTGGTTACAATGTTAACACTATGCCCCATCTCATTTAAAATGTCTGCATGGCGTATACCAATTGATCCATAACCTACGACCAAACAATCCATAATAGATGTTTTCCCGGGAATATGTTCCTATTTAAAACACAGATTTTTCTTTGATCAAATCCCCTCTATCACTTTCAACGCCTTGCGATACTCGGCCCATTGGCCGACATCTATCCATGCCTTTTCGCTAATCGGATACACGCCGATTGTACCTTTGTTTTCTCTAACCTTATCCATAAGGTGGGTAATATGGAATAATTTATTATCCGGAATCAGGTCTATTACGTTTGGATTCAAAACATACAGCCCTGTATTTACCAGAAAGTTGTACTTCGGTTTTTCCTGTATCTTATTCAGGCTGCCGCTGCCGTTGAGTTCGCAAATGCCGTATGGGATGTTAAACTGTTTTACTGATGCTACCAACGAAATGTCATAGCTATTTTTTGTATGAAAGCGATAAAGATCAGCATAATCGGTTTTGATAATGATATCGCAGTTGGACACAAAAAAGGGTCTTTCCAGCTTGTGTGCGAGCAGTTTGAGGCCTCCTGCAGTGCCTCTTGGTTCATCTTCTTCGGCAAAGCCTATGGAATAATCCGGGCTTTTCTCTTCAAAATAGGCGCGTATGATCTTGGACATGCGATGCATTGTCAGATAAAATTCACATACGCCATATGCCCGGAAGTTGTCGATGATATGATCAATCACGGGCTTTTCGCCGACAGGAATAAGCGGTTTGGGCAATACTTTAGTAAAAGGTTCAAGGCGGGTTCCGCTGCCGCCCGCCATTATGACGACCGGAACGTCCAGTTTTTGGCTTTCTGACCTTCTGTTATTCCCAAATATCTTTGCCCAAGTTACGTAATCCACTACTTTGCGGTTTTTATCCAGGATGGGAATCAGATCAATTTTATTTTCTGCAAAAATCTTTTTGACTTTTTCCCGATCAAAATCTTCCTGAAACACAAAGATCGGATTTTTGTTGTAGGCATTTTCAATGGTGCCGAGCAGATCCTGTTCTTTGAGAATATAGCGTCTGATATCTCCATCCGTCAAAGAGCCAATTAACTTTTCCTCATAATTAACAACCAAGAGAACTTTTTCAGCGGTTTTGTCTAAGGTCTCCATAGCCTCTTTTATAGAAGCGATTGGTTTTATGGTGATATTCTTCATTATATCTCAATTAATTCATCTGCAGAAAAATCACGCTTTGCAATCCGGCCTGAGACCTCATCCCAGCGCATTGGGCTTATTCCACTTCCAGGTCTTTTCACAGTAATATTTTCCTCTGTAAAAACCTCGCCTTTTTTAATGTTTTTTGCTGCAACGATGCTTTTTCTAACAATTGGTTTGTTTTTAAGTTCTGAGGGCGATGGTTTTTTAATTCCGTTACTAAGGGCTTTTTCGATATTTCGTATAGCGTGTACCATAGCCTTGAGTTCATCCGGTTCAAGTGATGCGTTGTGATCAGGCCCCGGCATATCCCTATCAATGGTAAAATGTTTTTCTATTATTTTAGCTCCCATTGCTACAGCAGCTATGGGTATTTCTATTCCTAAAGTGTGATCTGAATATCCCACATTTATTTTAAATGCATCTCTTATTGTATTCATTGCAGTAAGATTTACATCTTCTATCGGTGTTGGATATTCTGTGTTGCAATGAAGGACTGTGATCTTTTCTTTTTTAGTACCTGCATTGATCAAGGTATTTAAAGCATCTTCAATCTCCCCTAGATCAGCCATTCCAGTAGACATAATTACATTTTTATTATATTCACCAACTTTTCTTAAGTATGGAAGATTTGTTATTTCTCCAGAAGGAATTTTATAAGTGTTAAGCCCCAATTTATTCAATAGTTCAATACTTGCAAAATCGAAAGGAGAAGATAAAAATTGAATATTTTTTTTCTTGCAGTATGAAATTAATTTTTTATGCTGTTGTTCATTTAACTCAAGTTTCTTAATCATTTCGTATTGGCTTTCTTTTATATCGGTAGTTTTATTCTGGTATCCAGCTTTTTTAGCTGACTTAGTGACAGAATTATCAGCTGTAAATGTCTGGAACTTAACAGCATCAGCCCCTGCTTCCTTAGCAGCGTCAATTAGCTTATAAGCTAATTCCAGTTTACCGTTATGATTGACACCTGCTTCTGCAATAATAAACGTTTTATTCATATGCTGAAAAATTCGATTCTTTTCTCATAAATTGTTCATTAATTTTAATATCTTTTAAAATCTTCAAAATTCTTTCTGCAGCATGACCGTCACCAAATTTATATTTCATTTTTTTTAATCCTTTTCTAAAATTTGGTTTTAATGCAATTTTTATTCCTTTAACTATAGAACTTACTGAATAATCTGTATCAACAATGCTCTCATGACGTATACGCCCTTTCTGCCGATCACCAATATTAATCGTAGGAATTCTAAAAAATGGAACCTCATTTATTCCACTTGATGAATTGCCTATAACAAACTTACAATGTGGAATTAAGCTAAGATACCTATTAATACCTAAGGATTCAACGAAATGATAATCTTTATTTGAATTTACTATGTTTTCAATATAACCCATAATTATATTTCGATCGATTTCAATATTTGGTGCAGTAATCACTACCTGAAAATTAAACTTATCTAACGCTCTTGATACGTTTTTTATTTGTGCTAATGGTTCCAATTTATATTCCAATGTAACCGGATGATAAGTCAGTAATATAGTATTTTTACTTTTATCTAATTTTAGTTCATTAAATAATTTACTTTTTATTATTACTTTATTATTTACGATATTATCAATACTTAATGCTCCCACATTAAATATTCTACTTTCATGCTCACCCATCCTTCGAATATTTGCTTTATACTCATCACAACTGACAAAGTGAACATGAGCTGCTTTAGTAATCATATGCCGGATTTGTTCATCTATGGCACCTTGTGAAGTTTCTCCTCCATGAATATGAATAATCGGTTTTTTAAATATAATTGCAGTGTTAACAATTGGTAATAATTCAAATCTATCACCCAAAATGCAAATTGTGTCAAAATTATATTTTTTAAAAATACTTGCCAATTCTATTTGTTCAATTCCTAATGACTTACTTAAGCTATAGGGTGAATCTTCATTAAGGAAAAAATCAAATATATCTGTAATCTCGAATTCATTTTTAATTTCATTTATCGTTTTACCCAATTCAACAACTAAGTGTGAGCCGCCAACGAATAAATAATAATCTATTTCATCTTTTTTCTTAATCTCTCTGAGCAAAGATGATAGAATCCCAAACTCAGCTCTAGAAGTTGTAAACACGGCGATTTTTAACATGATTGATTTACCAATAATTTTTTAGTTCAATAATTTTGTAGGAGTTCCCCCATATAATCCCGGTTCATTAATATCATCCACTACTGTTGAACCAGCTCCTATTATTGCATTATCAACGACTTTTTTATATTGAATTATATTTGCTCCGGTCCCAATTAAAACATTATTTCCTATCTCCACTCCCCCTGACAAAGTGACTCCTGGTGCTATATGAGTATGATTTTTAATTATGCAATCATGGTCTATAGATGATCTTGTATTAATGATACAAAATTTTCCTATTTTAGTACCTGAATTTATAATGACACCATCCATTATTACTGTACCCATTCCAATTGTCACATCCTCATTAATAACTGCATTGTTTGATATTATAGCTGGATAATGAAAATCAATATTATTTATTTCTTCTAAAACATTTTTCCTTGCTTTGTTTGATTTTATAAATCCTAACCCTAAAACAGCGTTTTTTATTCCATTTTTATACAAATTTTTTAAAATTGAATCATTTCCTATATATTTAACTCCTAATATTTCGCCTATATTTTTAACATCAGTATAACCGACAATCTCATAAGTATTTATTTTCTTTAAAATAGATATAACTACTTTTGCATGACCACCACCACCTATAACAACAATTTTATCCATAATTCAAATTTTCCAAAACTTTATAAATAGATTCATTCGTTAAATTTACAGAACAAGGAATATTTAGTGTGTTTTCCCAGAGTTCAACTGCTTTTTCTATTTTATAATTTTGATAACCTTTATAAGGTTTTTGCAAATGATTTAAATACCACACAGGCCGTGTTTGTATCCCTTTTTCTGAGAAGTACTGCATAAGTTTTTCTCTATCCTTTCCATACTTATCCTTATCTATCTGTAATGAATACATCCAATGATTATTTTCCGCATAATCAGGAGTCTCTGCGAGATGTAATCCTGGAATTTCATTTATTTTTTCTTTATATATACTAAAATTTCGTTTTTTAATCTCAATAAATTCAGGAAGCTTTTCTAACTGCGCCACACCAAGTGCTGCTTGAATATTTGTAAGGCGATAATTATATCCAATCTCATTGTGGATATATCGAACTGAATCGTCTTTTGCTTGTGTAGTAAGATATTTTGCTTTTTCTGCATAATCTTTATTATCAGTTAATATCATCCCTCCCCCTCCAGTGGTAATAATTTTATTTCCATTGAAGGAGAGGCAACCTAATTCACCGATTATCCCTGTATGTTTACCTGCAAATTTTCCTTTTGTATACTTTGTCCCCAAACTCTCTGTTGCATCTTCAATGATTTTAATATTTCGTTCTTTGCAAATTTTATATAATTCATCCAAATATACAGCGTTGCCGAATACATGAACAGGTATTATTGCCCTAATACATTTTTGAGTTTCTTTATTGTAGGTATTGCCATCTTTAAATATGGTTTCTTTATTTATAAAATCTATCGTTTTCTCTTCATCAATGTTATAAAATTTATCTGCGTCCATAAAGATAGGATGGGCATTACAATAGCGAACAGCATTAATTGGAGAAATAAAAGTCAAGGTAGGCACTATCACTTCATCTTTCGGTTTTATTCCCGCTAGCATTAAAGCAATATGCAATGCAGCAGTACCGTTTACACAGGCAATAGCATATTGCGCTCCTGTAAATTCAGTAATTTTTTTTTCAAATAAATCTACATATTTTCCTGCTGATGATACCCACTCAGTATCAAGACATTCTTTGATATATTTCAATTCATTTCCTTGAATGGAGGGCACGGATAGAGGAATTATCTTAGACATTATAAATATCAGCTTTATATTGCGTTATGTTTTCTTTTTTTGAGAACCATTTAATTGTTTCTTTTAAGCCTTTTGAGAGTGAATATTTTGGTTCCCAATTAGTAAGTTTCTTTATTTTTTCATTAGACCCATATAAGCGTTCGACTTCACTTTTTTCTGGCCTTACTCTCTTTTTATCACATACTATTTCAGCTTTCGGATTAATCTGTTTAATTATTTCTTTAGCTAAATCTTCAATAGCAATTTCTGATTGGGTTGCAATATTTATTTCTTCTCCAATTGTGGTGTTGGATTTAGCTATTTCAATGAATCCATTTACTACATCTTTTACATAAACAAAATCTCTTGTTGGGGATAGATTGCCTAATTTAATTTTTTTAAAATTATTAATTAGCTGGATAATTATAGTAGGGATAATACCTCTCGCAGACTGGCGTGGACCATAAGTATTAAATGGTCTCACGATAGTAACAGGCAAATTGAATGAGCGGTAAAAAGATTCAGCGATGCGATCTGCTCCAATTTTTGAAGCACTATAAGGGGACTGACCTTGATATGGATGATTTTCATCAATAGGCACGTATTGCGCTGTTCCATATACTTCTGAAGTTGAAGTAACTAAGACACGTTCCGTTTTTAACTGACGAGCAGCCTGTAAAATATTCAAAGTACCTTTAATATTAGTATCTACATAACTATCAGGCGAATGATAACTGAATGGTATACCAATTAAAGCTGCCAGATGAAAAACGATGTCACAATTCTCCATTGCTGTTTTTACACCATT
>SDBT01000931.1_pt1 | contig 49184 bp, 90 predicted proteins | sample 2277101 | NCBI WGS metagenome assembly SDBT01 (sample SAMN10404973, study PRJNA504765) | marine sediment metagenome | isolation source: marine sediment core GS10_PC15, 103 cmbsf | place: Arctic Ocean: Southern Knipovich Ridge | collected 2010 | reverse complement strand
AGCCAGAAGAAGAGATAATCGATGATTCTGATTAAGAATGGAACAACAAGCCCAAACTAAAATACCTCAATTAATCCCACAGGCTATCACTGAGAGAAGATTTTGGTATTGTAAGGTATTTATAGCCTTAGAAATAGTAAAATACTCAAACAACCGTGAAATGTGTTTTCTTGGAAGTTCTTACAATAAATTAGATAACATCAGATATATTAATGCCTCTTTTATAGATATTTTATTTAAATATTTAGGAATCAAAACAAGTCAAGAGATTCAAGATAATTCCAAAATTGCGAATCCTTATCATTTTCTAAGCCATAAGAAAAATTATAATATGTACAATTCACTTGCAATTGTTGATTGGTCTAAATGTCCTCATAAGGCTTTTTCATTTGCACCAAAAGAAAGAAAAAAACAAACGGATGTTTTTAAAAGATTATTAGATATTTTATTGGTTGATATGGAAGGAGGATTTGATTTAGATGGAAACCAAGATTATCAAAGAGTTTATGATAAAAAACAAGGAAAGAGGATTAAGAAAAAAATAGACTTAGAAATATCTGAAGAAGAATGTATAGAAAGAGCATTAAAGGAAGCTAAAAAAATTATCGAACTATTTAACTCTTATCACATCTGCTGGTGGATTCAATTTTCTGGAACCAAAGGTCTACATATTAGATACAAAGTTCCTCTTGATTTGCCTTTCCTTCAAAAATTAGATTTAGTTAATCTAATTATGGAAAAAGTATATAGTATTTTAAATTTAAAAACAGTTGACCATGTTAAATTTAATGCTAGGAAAGTTTTTAAAACTCCTTACTCAATAGTTACAAAAAATAATATTACTAGGGTGGTTCTACCTCTTGATGATAACCAACTTGAAAACTTTTCCCTTACCGATGTTGAAGTAAAAAATGTTTATAAAAATAAAGAGATGAAATTAAAAAATAGAGGGGTAATTTGGAGAAATACAAACATAAATAAAGATGAAAGGATTAATAAATTTAAGGAGTTTTTAAAAGACTTTGATATTAAAATTCCAGAGGAAAGAAAATGGGAACTAAATTAACTCACAGGGAAAATGCTAATTTAATGAATACAAGAATCTCTAAGAGAGATATAGAACAATATTTTACTTCTCCTTCTAAAGAAGATGTAATGGACTTAATAGATGCTCTAAATAAGGAAGATGCTGATGATGTGGCAGACATTCTTATGAGAAATCTAAGGGCTAGTGCAGATGAATTAAACTTATTTTTTGAAGAAAAGTATGATAACCAATATATTGCAATTGGTAAAGATTTAATTAATGATTTTTTAGATGAACAAATAATAAAAATTGCAAGAGCGATAAAGAACGAAGATATTTCTGAATTAGAAGGAATTAGAGAAGAATTAGATATTGTATTACCAGGTGGATTAAAAGAAAAAAAGAACAAATTGATTAATGAAATAGATAAAGCCCTTGAAGAATTAAAAATTCCTGATTCAATAGAAGAAGTTATTAAAAAATTGGCAGAAGAAAGAGATTTTAAAATAACGGAAGATATGATAGGGAGACTTGAAAGCTGGAAAGACGGGACTAAAAAATTAGTAATCAAAAGGAGAGATGAAAAAACTGGAAGATTTGTTTGGAAGGCACTAGAGACATTAAGCAACGAAGAATACAAAAGACTTAAAAAGAAAAAAGTTAAAATAGAATTTGAAGCCCCTGAAAAAATAAAAGCAAAAACTATTCCTGAATTTAGGAGAGATAAGAAAGGAAAACCATTAGACTTTGTAGAAAAAAAGTTTATTGACTCTAGGCTTGAAGATGATTTTGAAGAAATTTATTTAGATTATACTGATGAATTTGGAGAAGTAAGAACAAAAACAGAATTTAGGAAATTAGTTAGAGGAAGAAGATGATAACAATAAAATTCCCTAAGAGTCCAAAAAGTCCTCAAAGAAAAAGAGTTCAAAAAATAGCAGAAAAAAACCTAAATTATTCTGAAGATGACTTAGATTCTATAATTAAATCAGATAAAATAAATAAAGATTTAATTGAAGTCTTAAAAATTATAAGAAACTGGAGTGGTACAAATTCTTTTATTGATGAAGAAGAAATAGAACCAAAATATTTGCTTGATTTATTTGAATGTAGTAAGGACAAAATTCCTTCAACCATTTTAAGATGGTATGGACTAACATCTTTATCTACAGACAAGGACATTATAGAATTAAAGGAACAAATTGATAAATTAAATAATGGAGAAGATGTTTTTCTTGGATTAGATTATCAATTAAAAAGGCTTCAAGATATTTCTTTAATAAGTGTTGTTGAATACAAAAAAGAATATAATGTTGAAAAAGAAAAATTCAAAGAAGAAATAATAAATAAGATAGTTGTAATCAAAAAGATATTTCCTGAATTTGAAGGTTCTAAAGTTCTCTCAGTTATTGATACATTCCCAGAGAAAATTATAATTAAAAATGAAAACGATGATGATGAAACTTTAGAATTATTAAGGAAGATTGAAAAAAACACTAGAACATGATCTGCCCCTTCTGCCTCAAACAAGTAAGTGTATTAAACCCAGTAAAATATGGATTAAGAACTGTTGAAGCTTGTAATGATTGTAAAAAGAAAAATAAATTAGAAGGTGCATTGATATATACTAGAAATGGATTTGTTTATCCGAGATATATATCTGATATTAAATTATAAATATTTTAATTGTGAAACACAAATGGAATTCAAAAATATAAAACAAATTGATGAGGATTTTTTACAAAATAGGGGGCATCATGTTCTTTGTCCTGAAGCATTTAAATTAATTAAAAAAGAAGCTAAAAAAGATTTATTAAATATCTATGAATTAAAAAAGTTTTTAGAGATTAAATTAAATGATAAATCTGTTGATATTTTAAATAAATATATTATGTGGAAATTTGGGATAAAGGATAAGGATTTAAAATGAAAAAAATAAAAGTTATTGATATAAAATGTCCAAAATGCAAAGAACCAATTTGTTATGGTGAGATAATTAAGATGGATAATAACTATAAAGATTTTGAAGATGTTATTTCTCAAGAAGTTGAATGTTTAGATTGTAAAATTAAATTTGAAGTTATCTTTGTTCCTATTGAGATAAATAAATTAAAATGATCACTAGCACTACAAGAAACAGCCTTTATTTACTATTTAATGTATTACTGATAGGTTTCAATGAATTTTTATTACATTGGTTTTCATGGTTTGAATTGTTTTTAATTATTATTGGAGCAGGGATTATTATAAAATTAACTGATATTGAAGAGGCTATAATATATTTAAAATGAAAGGTTACAAAATCTGTCCAGAATGGTTAAAATTAATCTATAGAAAATCTGTAAAATTCAAATGCAAAAGATGTAAGAGACATGAAGATAAAATAGGAAAATTAATTCCTCACAGAATAATTAGGGGATCAAAATTCGGACTTTACACAGTAGTACCACTTAATCATCCAGATAATAATATTATCCCTTATTGTAATTATGCAGGAGAAATTGATGGAAAAATATCATGTCATAAATTGTATCACGCAAATGATAATCGGAGGATTAAATCAAAATGAAAGACAAAGAAACATTTTACTTTAAGGGTTCAAAATTAAAAGATGGTTTTATAAGAAGTTTTTTATTAGCAAAGGCTAGGAAAACATCACCAACAAAAAGAGATATTATATTACTTCAAATACAAAATGTTAAAGGACATTTAATTACTATTGGGGTTACTACTGAAGAAGCAATATTAATTTCAAATGCTTTACTATCTGCTCATACTGAATGGAATTGTAGGGAGAAGAATAAGAGATATGATAAAAACAAGAAGAAAAATGAATGACAAAACAAAACATTGGAAAAAGCTTGGAAAAATAAATCGAGATTCGGTAGAAGGTATAAAAAAGAGAAAAATGACAAAATATAAGAATAATTTTTTTACAGATGGGAGTAAGATTTATGGTGATCTAAAACATTGTGCTTATACAATTTTTAAAAATGATAAAATAAAAGTATCTAAAGTTATATATGAGGACCTAGATATTTACCAGGTTGAAGGGTTAGCAGTATTAGAATGTTTAAAAATAATTCCTGAAAAAGGTAAAATATTCTGTGATAATAAACAGGTTGTTGATGAATTAAATGGTAAAAAAGATCCTAAAGATAAAAATTTTTATAATCAATGTAAAGAGTTAATGGATGAAAAATCAGTTAAAGTAATAAAAATAAAACGTGATGAGAATCATGCTGGAAGATATCTAAGTAAAAGATGGGGAAGGTTAAAAAGAAGTATTAATAGAAAAAACAGGATAATCCCCTTAAGGAGGATGTCAAGATGATGAAATTAATAAAAAAAATAATTGAATGGTATAAATTCCAAAACTTTTTAATGGAATTATCTTTTTAAATTTCGTAAAAATTCTCTAACAGCAGACCTCATAGCACCTTTTTTTCTTTTTTTATGAGTGACTATCAAAGTGATTGTAAAAGCCATCAAGATGATTAAAACAAATAAAAATCCAAAGTTAAATCCTTTTTCTTTAATTTCTTCATCTGGCATACTTATAGCAAGAGTTGGTTTTTTACAATTTCTATCAAAATCTTTAACAAAATCTTCAAGTAACTTACTTTCTATAGCAAAACCTCCAATGTTCTGAATATTATTTCTAAATTCTTTAAACTCGCTTTCAGTATAATTTCTTCCAAATTCATTTAAAAACTTTTTTGATTCATTACAAAGAAAATCTTTATCAAAGAATTTATCTATATCTGTTATATTGCTGGTCCCAGAAAAACTTCCTCCACCTCCTGTACTAGGAGGAGTAACTATTATATCTCCAACTAAACACCCTCCAACATTTCCATAACCTATAACTGTTCTGGTATGATTTCCAGTATCATTTATTGTAAAATTACTTACTGAGGCACCTATGCAAGTTAAAGCATTTATTGAAGGCAAAGCTAAGAAAATTAATAAAATCCAAATTAAGTTTTTTTTTAGATTATTCATTTAAAACCACTGCCAGTAAAAGACTTAAGAAATATTTACTTTGCATTTATAGTTACCTCACTTTCATCAATTTTTGTTTCAATAACTTTTTCTTCATCATCTCTAATATCTTTTGCCTTTTTTTCCCATACTAAAACATAAGATTCTGTTTCATTATTTTCTAATTGTTCGGTTGTATATTCTGAAATTTCTAAACATCCCATCGAACAATTCCCTTCTTCTTTACATCCATTATCAAGTGAACAATATTTCTGTGGAATTGATACACTTCCCATTGAATACCATTCTGGGTCTTTTTCATTTCCAATCTTTGCTTTTGAACTGCTTATGCAAGTTTCTCCATCACAAGTTAAATTGCTTATTGTTATATCTGTAAGTCCCTTTGCATTTAAAATTTCAAATGCTTCTCTGCTAACTCCGATTGTATTTCTTCTTGCTATACTTCCTATCCCAGCAATTACTAATGTTGTTACTATTAAAAATCCAATAACCAAATTTATATATATTTTTTTCATTTTAACCTCCTGAATTTCAATTTCATTTTAACCACAACTAAATACTCCTGCTAAATTTACTCCACAAACCCAAGGATTTCCACCACTATCATACATTGTAATATTTGTGGGGGTTATTGTAGACCCAAATATTTGATTTCCTGTCATATTAACATCTCCATCTTGTCCTATAACCATTCTTACACTTCTTGTTGTTGTCCCATCTGCTGTGGTTTCAAATCTTATTTCTGCTCCATTTGCAGAACTTGACCAAGCTTCAGTTGCGAATGAAGATATTGCTGCTGCATTATGGGTAGTATCTGAACCATCTTCAGCTCCACCAAATGTAAAGAATCCTAATCTATCTCCAGAAGCCATAGCTGCTCCATCATTATGAAAGAATTGTAATCCTGCTCCTGCTCCTGAACTTGAAGATGCTGTGTTTGTTGCTCTGAGAAGACTTGTGCTACTATCTGTTATATCTAATCTAAAACTTGCATCAGGGTCTTTTCCTATACCTAAATTACTATCTATTCTTAAATCTCCATTAATATCAACTCTTCCATCAGTTGTTGCTGCATCTCCTAAATTAATTGTTTTTGCATATAAATATATATTATTAACATCGTAATATAAATCTCCAGTTTGATTAATCCCCCCAATATAAATATCATCTAAGTCTGCAACTCCATCATTATCTATTCCTAAAATAACTTCCATTGTTGCATCTTTTGAAATTGAGAAATCATTTGCTAAATCTATATCTGCACTTGTTATAATGTTTCCACCTGTTATGCCTAAATTTAAATCTCCTGTTGTGTCAATATTTCCATCAGTCCCATCTGAATACCACTCTAAATCTGTTAGAGTTGCTCCTGCTCTGAATTTTCCATTATCAACTTTAATTTCTATATTATCTGCTGATGGAAGTGAGTTTTCTCCAACCCTTATCCCATCAATATTAAACATCTGATTATCATTTAAATCCCACCATCCATCTTCCCCAAATGTTGCAGATAAAACATAGTTATTGGATTTTACTGCATAAAATTCTATTTGAGCATCCCTTGTAAGTGATGTTCCATAATCTCCGCTTCTTTTAAAAACAATCTTTCCCATCTTGTAATTATTTGGAGTTGTTTGAGCAAGAATAGAAACACTCTCATCAATAACTGCATTTTCTGGAGCTGTATTTCTAATTGTCAAACTTACATCTCCAGCAACAGAAGTATTTGAAATAATTGCTTGTTTTCCAAGATAAGAAATTATTGATGTATTTATATAGTTAGAATTTATCCAATCTGCTGTTACATTTCCTGAACTTACATCAACATTTCCATTAAATACAAAATCTCCAAGATAAGATGTTCCTGTGATGTTTAAATTTACTGCATTAATCCAACCTGTGGTTGTAAAATTTCCACTTCCATTAAAATTAAAAGGATTAGTAACAGTATCATATTGCCAATTTCCAGTTAAAGTATTAGTTCCATCCCTTCTGATAAATATTTGTTCAAAAGCATTTGTAGAAGTTTGGATAGATAAGTGAGAATCTGTTGTTCCTTCCATTGTTATTGTTACTGTAACATCTCCACCTCCAGCACCAACTTCTGCTTCTAATTCTAAATTCAATCTATCTCCATCTACTAACATTATATTTTCAGAGAGAACCCCATGTAAATCATAACCTATTGGTATTGAAGTTAATGTGTTTATTGTTTCAAAAGTTACTAATAAATTTCTTGTTGAACCATCTGAAGAAATATTATAAAGTTTAGGAGTTATTGTTATAGGTTTTTTTCCAGGGCCATTATCATTTAGATGAATATGAACATTATAAACCCCTTGTCTTATTTCATTAAATTCAGGAACATTTGGAAAAGTTGTCCAATTAAATATCTGAAAGGTTCCCTCTCCTAATGCTCCTGTGCTTAATGTGCTTTCAGCTTCTCCTCCATCTAATTCTGTCAGATTAAAAAAACCTGCAATATTAGAAACTTCATCATGTAAAAAGAAATCAAAAGCTGTTGAAGAAGTTGCATCATCAACATAATTTTTATTTGCAGTATGATTACCTAATATTGGAGTAGGAACTAACCAGTTTTTATCTATGAGATTTATGTCTTGCGTTAAATTTAAAAAAGCAATATTTAAAATTTGATTTGAGTTTACATCAATATCTCCAAACATTTTTAGATTTGTTATATTAGCATTATTTATAATAGCATTAGTTACATTGATTGTACCATTAACATCAATATCTATTACCCAAATCTTTGTAATTCTATTTATTATTGTTCCGATAAAATCAGCAATGAAGGTACCAACATTTGTAAGATTTCTACCATTAAAATTGGTCTCATTCTCCCAGACGATCCCACTACTACTTATATTTTTAGTATAAAAGCTATTTGGAGCCTTAGCCAATTCAATTACTTCATCTAAAATATTATCAATATAAACACATGCAAAAAGTTGTTCTGAAAAATTTAAAGAATTTCCTACCTCAATATTAAAATTTACTATACCTCTTGAATCTGTTATATTGTCAAAAAAAGTTTTTGAAAAGATTACTGGACTACAAGTATTTGATCTTGAAAAATTATATGCAAAATCAAATTGTCCTGTGATTACTTGAGTTCCAGAGACAACTTGTGTTTGAACTGGTAAAATATCTCTTGCAGGGGCTGAACTAACAAAATTTAAACTAAGTAAAACTAGAATACTAAAACATAAAATTAATATTTTTTTCATCCTTTTTTTCTCCTTTTAGTAAGATTTTCCTACTTATAAATTTAACTATTAAATGGATCTAACTATTACTTCTTGTTTGTTATCTCCCCAGATTATTATTAATGCACAGATGAATAAGACTACTATGATAAAGATTGCTATTGACCAATTAAAATCTAAATCGTCAGAATTATTATTTATAGTTTCAGAGAGATTACTTGAAAGATTTGTCTCATCTTGGGCATTTATTATACTTACATTTAATACTAGGAATAAAATAAAAATTAATAATCTCTTTGATTTCATTTTTTCTTTTTGAATAATTTTCTAAAGCGTTTATTTCTAGTAAGGACAATAATTGTAACAATTAAGATTACTAAAATTCCTGCTATCCAAATCCATACAGGGATATCAGCAAATTTCTTTTGGAAATTAAATACATTATAATTTATTGACAGGGCTCTTACTTCTGTAAATTCTGGGGTATCTAGAGAGACTATAGAAAACTCTGCATCAAAGTTTTTATTAAAAAAATCAGTTTCTTTTATAACAAACGAAGTTTGAAATAAGTTTTCAGAAATAATAGTACAATTCACCAATAAATCTGTTCTACCATTTCTCTCTATTAATTCACAGGACTTCACAGGTCTATTTGAAGTAAAGGTTTGTTCAATTGTAATATTATCCTCGAAAGTTAATCTAAATACTGGTGAAGAGATAGATGATGGAAAAATTGTAAAAGGCTGAACATTTCCTAGGATAGAACTGAATAGGTTGAACTCTTTGATCTCTTTTTCTGTAGCAAATCCCTGCTCTAACTCTTTTTCTTGGAACAATTTAAAAAATGAGACTAAATCCTCTTGAGGAACTTGTAGTCCCGTTGAACCAATCTCTACAGAGATTAGATCTATCTCAGTTAATGTCAATTGACATTCTCCAGAAAAATCTGCTATTGCAAGAGTCTCACCCGTCTCTTTTTCTGAGCAAAAACTATTTATCTTAGCAAAAATAATTGCTCTGTCTAGTTCACTATATTCTTTTGAAACATTAATTCCAAGAAGAGTTATTACTGGAATTTTTTGTTCTGGAAGTCCACCACCACCCCCACCACTAGGAGCTGGAGGCGTTATTGGAGAAATTATATTAAATGTCAAAATAGAAGAATTTTCATTTTGAGCTTTATCTCTTCCAGTCAGGGTAAAAGTATAAGTTCCAGTTTCTAACACAGAAATAGAACGGGAACCTGTTTCAGTACATGCTATGCTAGTATTTTCTGGAAAATTGTGTACTTGACCACTCTCATTTCTCAAGGTAAAAAAACAATTATCTATATTTGTATCTGAAATGTTATATTCTATTGTTAATGCTAAACTATCTGAGGTTGAATCATTTGCTGGGGAAGTTATTGAGACTAAAGGGATTATTGTATCAAAAGTTACTGTAAAATTTGTTGAGGCAAAGGCAAATTCGTTTAAAGTATCATTACATCTAACATTCCAAGTGATTGGACCTTCAGAAAAATTTTGAGAAAAATTACCTTCAGAAGCAGTTACAGAAGTATCTCCACCATGAACATTTGTTAGGTTTTTGCTAAAAGTTCCTGAAGCATTATGAAAAAATTCACAAGTATCTACACCATTTGTATCTTCGGCAGTATAATTAAAAATTACATTTGTGAAACTATTAAGAAAGGCGTTATTTGATGGGTTAATTAAATTTACTGCTGGTGCTAAAAGTGATATTGAAAAATTTCTACTTGTTGAATTTAAATTATTTACAGAATCATTTGCATAAAATCTTAAAAAATAATCTCCAGATCCTTGAGTAATATTAAAAGTGGTATTTTGACAATTTGTTATTGTTGTATTTAAGACTACAAACTTTCCAGTAATATTTATAACATTAAAAATACAAGAACTAATTTCTAAAAAATCATCCACTACTGAAAAGTTAAGATTTATTGAAGAATTTGAAGCAAGAGTTTGAGATTGTGTTGGAGCAGAGATTACTATAAAAGGGGAAGTTCTATCTAAACGAATATTTCTTAATCCTGTGGAATTTTTGTTGTTTGATTTATCTGTGATATTTACCTCATAAGTATAATTATTTTCATCTAGATTTGTCCAATTTATTAAAAATGTTGATGCTGTGAATGTTGTAGAATTAACAGTATTAGTATCATTATAAAGAGAAAAGGTTATATTATTAAAGTTTGTTTCTGTCCAAGTTACATTAACATAAATATTAGATTGAGATTTATTTTCAAAATCAACTTCTGTGCCATCTCCAAAGGAGATTAGAGGATTTGTATTATCAAAAGTTATTGTTAAAACATCAAAGTAAGTGCTTTCCTCTAAAGTTAAATTTATAGTGAAATTTTCTCCTGAAACAAAATATGGAGGATTAGATGAATTAGTTACAGTTATTGTATGATTATTTGATTCTGTCTTTGTTCCTGCATTATTTACATAAGAAAGCAAGGTATTTATTGAGGTTAATCCATCTGCCCCTGTGGTGTCTGTTGCAACAGAAGTTCCAGTAATATTTCTTATATTTACACTTGCTGTACTAACATTATTTCCCTCAGTATCATTAACAAAGGCTCTATAATCCCAATATCTAAATAATTCACTACCTCCACCAACGGATTCATTTATATTAAGATAAGTTGTATTAAATATCGAAGTATTTACTGAATTTGTAACTAAAAAAATAGACCATTTAGGAGAAGAAGTTAGATTAGAATTTCTTATTGTGTTATTTTTAGAATCTTCAAAATATAAATTATTCCCAAAGTTTTTAATCAAACAATCATTCATTTTAAAATTATCAAATCCGTTTGAGCTTATTCCTCTATCTGCTAATCCTCCATCTCCAGTAATACTTCTTCCTTCACAATTAAGAGTAATATTATTCTCTAAAACATTCATACAAGTTCCATCTGTACTTACTGACTTTGTTAAATTATATACCGTATTTGCTAAATCTAAATCTCTACAAAAAGTTATGTTTTCTAGTGTTTCGACATAGAAAGTTACCGAAGAAGAATTAACTACATTATCTGTATTATTTATATGAATTGTAACTGTTGTTGTTCCCTCATCCCAAGTTTCTCCAGTTATATTAATTCCACAAGAAGCTAAAGAGGTATTTGTTGCTCCTAAATCTTCTGTCCACTTACAAGTATCTAGTGCTGTGAAATTTGTAAAAGTATAATTTATATTAAAATTATTTGTTGAGTGGTTTGAATTATTTAAGGGAGTGGTTATTGACAAACTTGGGGTTGTTGTATAAGTTATATTTATATCAGAAATTTGAACGATTCCATTTGTTCCAGAAATATTTAAAGGTAAATCACAGAATCCATTAGCATCTGCTGTGCATCCATCTAAAAATTCTGTAACATTCCCTGAAAAGTCTATTGTTTGATTTTCAGTTGAGAATTCTCCAGTATGATTAAATACAAAAGAATTATTTACTTGGAGGGTTACATTTGAAGGGAATGAACCTAATTGATAGTTTATAGTTAAATATGGAAAACCAAGTACATCAGAAGAATTAAATTTTCTTGTCTCTAAATTTGCTCCATCATTGTTTATCAAAACAAAACCATAATTATTAGAGGGACTATCTACCCAAAATTGTACAAGATTAGTCATAGAAAAGTTTACCCAAACCTTCTCTGCGGCTCCAGTATCTGGAATATCTGTAGAACTCAATATTGCTGTGTCCCTTGTCGGACGATTATTCCAAGTTATTTCTGATGCACCCCAAGAAGAAGTTACATTATACATATCCAATATAGCACCATCCCCATTATTTGTTCCATCAAAATACCATAAAGAAAGATTACCTTCAGTTACATTGATATTTAAGGGAAGTGTGGATAAATCAAAATGTATATAAATATCTTCTTGACTTCCTACACTACTCCCTTTAGATTCTAGTTTTTTCGCATTTGGAGTGCCTACATTCTGATTAGTATCTGGTGCTGATTCACTTACATAAGTATCATTGAGTCCAGTAGTATTATCAAATGTTATTGTATTAATAGTGTCTTCAAAGATTTCTGTAGAACGAAACCCAGTCAAATTTAAAGCAGCTGAAGTAATTGTTGCAGTTTTTGGTAATCTTATATAAGTTAAATTACTCCAATTCCCTATCCCTGAAAAATTCTTAGAAGTTGAAGTATCATTTAATTGATTTTGGATTGCTGGGCTTGTAAAGGGGATTAAAAATATAGAGAAAATAAATATTAAAATAATAGTTAATATTATAAATTTTTTCATTTTTCACACTCTTATAAACCTAAAAAAATAAAGGAAAGAAAGTATATAAAATTAACTAATTTCCAACGATTAAGGTGAAGTCTTCTCCATCAAATTCAAACTCTACCTCTACTTTATCTTGTTTTGGATAGATAGTATATCTAAGATTAACTTCTTCTTTTTTTCTTATACGATTATATCTATTTGAGTAATCTCTATAAGTAACTTTAGCCATCTGTTCAACTATAATTAAATCTTCAGTCCATTCAATTATGTTTGGTTGAATTCTAGATAATCTTACATCTAGTCTTTCTTTACTATTAAATCTTAACCTTACACTACCTGAAGCATAATCTCTCCGACTATTTGTTTTTGTAGATAAATATACTCTAGCATAACTATATTCCCTATTTTCTCCAAAATAGACTTCTCCATTTCTTTGTTTTTCTCTAAAAGAGTGTCTATTCGAATTCCAAGTTCTAGTTGGTTGTGATGGTTGTGGAAATTGTTGTCCTTGAAAATTATATGAACCTACAAATTTCTTTGATATTGAACCATCATAAGATAAAGAATAAGCATAAACACTATGTATTCCATTCATAAAAGGGGAGATAGTTAAAGTACATTGATATTCTTTAATATTTCCATATCTATTTTTATTAGTACACCCTACAGTTTGGTCAGGATATTCTGCTGAATCATTCCAAGATAACCAAGTTCTTTTTATATAATTCCAACCCTCAATATTTGTGATAGTTAAATTAGTAATAATTTGAGAACCAGTCGCATAGAGAGTGCTTGGATATATTTTACTTGGTTTATAACCAATGTCATCTATATTTATACTTGAACTAGTAGCACTAACGAATTGTACTAAAAATAAACATAGAAATAACCCTAATATTAATTTTTTCATCTTTTCTTACCTCCTTTCATTTCTTTTAAAAATTTATCTAAAGCATCATCTAAAGTTTTTAATTTATTATTAAGTTTATAATCAAAAAGAATTTTGTGAGATTCATCAGAAAGTTTAACTTTGATATTTTTCATAGGATTATAAGTATTATCACCTTTATAAACATTCCTACTCTAGAAAACTATCTTTTCTTTTTTCTAACAATCAAAATAATTATCAAAACGATAACTAAAACAATCGCTAGAATAATTAACCAAATTTGAGTTGTAGTTAATCCTTGTTTTCCTGCAATTTTTTCTCTTAACTCTTCAATCAGAGCATCTTTTTGCTGAGCATCTAATTGCATAGTCTCAATTATTAATTCTTTATCCTCTAAAGATAAATCTAAATGGCTAATTAATTCTGCCATTTCATCAAGAGTCAGATTAAGATTAACAATCAAAAGAGCTTGTTCTTCATTACTTAGTCTTAACTCTGAAATTAATTGAGCCTTTTCTGCGAGATTTAAATTTAGTGAATTAATCAATTGAGCCTGTTCTACATTTGTTAATCTTAATTGTTGGATTAACTGGGCTTGTTCTTGAATACTTAATCTTAAATTAGAAATAATTATTATATCATCTTGGATTATTAAATTTAATGAATCAATCAAGACTCCTTGTTCACTAACTGCTAAGTTTAAATTATTAATCAATTCAGCCATTTGCAAAGCATTTAAATTTAGATTCTGGATGATTTCTAATTGCTCTTCGACAGTTAATTGCATATTCAAAATAATTATTGCCTGTTCATCTACCTTACCAGTTAGAAGTAAAACTAATTGGGCTTGTTCTTGATTTGTTAATTGTAACTGGCTTATTAAAATTCCTTCTGCTTCAAGACTTAATTGTAAGTTTTTTATTTGGATAGAATCATCTTGGATTGTTAGTTCTAAAGAAGAAATAGTTAATGCTTGATCTCCAAAACTTCCCCTCATTTGGTCTATTAATAATTGTTGTTCTTCTGAAGTAATTTCTAAAGAATTTATTAATTCAATTTTCTGTTGAAGATTTAGATCAAGATTATTTATTATGATTACTTGTTCTGTAATTTCTAAATTTAAATCATCAATTATCCTTGCTTTTTCAATTACAGTAATTTGCAAGTTATTTATTATGCTTCCCTGTTCTGCAATATTTACTTCAAGTTGAGAAATATAAATTGCTTGTTGTTGAGATGAAGTAGTTAAATCATTAATTAATTGGGCTTGTTCAAGTGCAGTTAATTTTAAATTAGAAATAATTAAAATTTGTTCTTGAATATTTAGGTCTAATAAACTTATTAATTCTATTTTTTCTTGGATGTTTAATTCTAATCCATTAATCAGTTCGGCTTGTTCTTGAACATTTAATTGCATAGCATTTATTATGTTTACTTGCTCTTGTATTGTAAATTCAAATGCGTTTATTATTTGGGCTTGTTCTTGAACATTTAATTCTAAATTTGCAATTATGATAATTTGTTCTTGAGTAGTTAATTCTAAACCAACTATGATTTGTGCCTTGTCTTCAATCAATGTGTTCAAATTATTTATTACAATTATTTTGTCGTCTAGGCTAATAAAAAGAGTATCTATTATTTCAGTCTTTTCAGAAAGTTCAATATTTAAATTATCAATTATTTGAGCTTTTTGTTCAGAAGTAATTGTTAAATCATTTATTATCTGTACTTTCTCATCTAACTGAATATTTAAATTATCAATAATTGCTGTTTTTTCTCCAAGACTAACAGTTAATCCATCTATAATTGCAGTTTTTTCTTGAACAGTTTCAACTAACTCATCAATTCTTAAAGCCTTTCCTTCTACATCTAATCTCAACTCTTCAATTATTTGAATCATACGATTAATTACATCAGACTGATCAATTGGTTGTGCATAGATTAAAGTAGAAGTTCCTGCCCTATCTTCATTTATTGCTTCAAATTGACCTAGGTTAGTATTCCCAAAACCAACTTTTGAAGTTGTATCAAGTGGATCTCCACGAGAATCTAAAACCAAACAAACATTATCAAATAATCCTTTCTGACATTGAAAAGGACCTCCAGAAATACTAAATGTAGAACCAACAGTAGTAAGAAAATTATTTACTAAAATAGTTGGGGGGATATTTCCTGTAGTTCCAACATCTTTCAGATAGATATTAACCCTCCTAGTTCCACTAATAGAATTAGGTTGAACATCACAAAATATTACATTACTTGGCAAACTATCCATTGCAGGAGGGTTTACTTGAACCTCAACTCTCTCCCAAAAAGGATCTTCACCAGCACAAAAACTATCTATCTGTTCTTGAGAATAATCTGTAGGGATTATTGAGAGAGTTCTTAATCTAGGTGAACTAACTCCTGCCATTATTAAATTTAAACTTAGAATTAATAATAAAAATCCAAATATTAAGTAGATTTTTTTTACCATATTATCTCCTCCGTTTTAAAAATCTAAATAAACTATGAATCCCCCAACCTATTAGGAAACCTAAAATTATCCATATTATCATACCAATTGGAATCCCAAATAATCCAAAAGGTTTAGCTAATATTCCTCCAAAGGTAAATAACTGGGTTCTCACAGGTGATGTAAATATAATTCCTCTACTCTGTCCTGTCCTTCCAATTCTTCCTAAAACAAACATCAATATAATTAATAACAGACTAACTGCTGCACCTACATAACTTCCCCACATCTTAAATGGATTAAATGATTTTTTAGAACTTCTTTTAAAACTTCCACTTCTAATACATTTACCTTTTTTTCTTTTAAAACCCTTTTTACACTTCTTTACCATATTTTAATAAGAAGCTCTCAGTTTATAAAGACTTTCTATAATTTTTTTGTAGTTAGAATTTTTCATTTTTTTCTAAAGATTATAAAAATTATAATAATAACAATTATAAGTGCGATTAATCCTAAAATTAATAAAATATTTCTAAGAGTTTTAGGCTCTTGAATAACAATATTAATTTCACATTCCTCTAAAGTTTCAAAGTGTAAATCTGTTTTTTCTGATTCTAAAATACTTACTAAATTACATTGATTATTTTCTAATTTATAAATATCTATTTGTTGGATTGGAATTTCCTCACATTTATTTAATTCACATCTCTGACTTGAGGGGCAATTAATATCCTCTACACATTCAACTCCACATTTACCAAAGACTATTCCTTTATCTACATAACTAAAAAAAGGACCATTCCACTTGTCTTCAAACCAACTATAATCTCGAGGATTATTCTCACAAACTAATAAATTATTTCCTGAACACTTTTCTTTTCCAATAGGACATTTTATTTCAACTACCACATCCACAATGAGTGTTCCAGTACCAGAAATTTCTGGGAATCCACTAGCAGATACAGAACTTTTACTAACAGATACAATTTCAACAGGCAAACCATTCAAAGTTGCAGTTTTTGAAATAACATTACCTTCATTCATTTTTGAATCAAGCCCACAACCTCCAGACCATTCACCATTTCTGTCTCTAAATGCCCCCATTTCTATACAAGCTCTTCCACTCTCTCCTGTTGTAATCGTGTTACCCCATTCAAATCTAAAAAAATCCCATCCAACATTCCAGGTATCTGCTGGTGCTGATTTTTCTAAATGTATTAAAATATTATTTCCATCCCATTGCCAATCTGGTCTTATTCCTAAATTAATAACAGAATTAGGAAAAGTAGTCAAAAAAACAGAACCTAAAAATCCTAGAATTATAATACCTAATATAACTAACCCCCATATCCAAAGAAGTTTTTTTGTTCTCTTTTTTACCATGTTTTAATTAGATTATCTGAGTTTAAAAACACTTTCTATAAAATTTTTGTAGTTAATAAAAGTAAGATTTTCCTACTTATAAATGTTTTGGAGTTACCACCAATCAATTAAAAAAAAAGAAAAGAAAAAAAATTAAATTAAGCTAATTACGCACTCCAATTTCCGAAAGTTGCAGGTAAGTTCTTAGCAGTTCCAGTTCTAGTATTATCTTGATTCTCAAACTTTTCAGTATCTAATACAATATTTCCAGCATTAGAGATATAGTAATCAGCAGTAATGAATGAAATAAAATATTTTGATGCTGCACCAGCAGCAACTGCCCCATTCTTAAACTGACATTGTATCCTATTAACTGTACCTGTAGCATCATCTAAACTAGGAGCATAAGCCCATTGTCTAAATGTGTTTGAAGTAGATGTAACAGTATAAGTTACATGGAAAGGATTAGATGACTGAAGATTAGGTCCAGTACAAATTACACTTGGAATTGTTGAATTATATTCAACAACCATTACTCCTCCAAAAGGTCCTGAAGACGCTTCAGCAGTACCTTGATAAGTAATCTCTATATTAGCTTGTTTATTTGCACCAAGATCAATACTATCTGCTCCCTTTGATACATCAACTCTTCCAACTTGATCATATAAAGTAACAGTAGCAGTCCCATTAACTAAACCTTTAGCTTGAACAGGATTAACACCTGATAGAACAGGATCAACAATTTCTGGTTTAACCCAATAAGTCTCATTATCTACCCAATATTCTAATCTTCCACCTGTATTAACATTTGTCTGAGCAACAGTAGTTACTTTATTTCCATTCAGTTTATAATACTGAGTACCAGGAATAGTTAAAGTAGCATCAAACTGATCAATTGCAGCATAATTTGCAGTTGGTTGGTATGTATTTATTGGTGATACAATAGCAACACCTCCATCAGCCCCAGGCTGAACAATAACACCAGTCGCACTTCCAGGTAATGGAGCAGCAGTCAAAAATATTGCATTTGCAGCATTATCCGCAGGGATTATCCCAGCAGCACTACCTAATGCACCTGCACCATATATAACTAATATAAACCCTAGAACTATTGATAGGAATTTAAGAGCCCCTCTTTTTTTAAATTTCTTTCCGAAACCAAGAACAAGGAATAAAATTCCTGCTGTTAATACTATAGCGATAAGTATAACACTTCCGATAGTAAAAGTCATTTTTCTTTTTTATTAACCTCCTTTCAGCAAGGGTTTCCATCAAATTTTCTCTCTAATAAGAAGCCAATACGTCTCGCTATCTGACAGCCTCAGCTTCAGACTCGCTTCAGTCATGTATCTTATTTCGTGATACTAATTTAATGGGGCGTTTAATCATCCTAAAAAATTAGGAATCATCTTATGGGTCCCCTATACCCCAATAACACTCTAAATATGAATTTAATAATCTTATTTTTTAACTATTAACCAAACAATTACAATAATTACAATAATCCCCACGATAATCCAAAATACTACTGCACTAGTTCCACTAAAGAATCCATCCTCATCAGCACCAAAAATAGATAATGCACCTGTTGATTCATCTGCAACAAATTCTCCAATAGGTAATCCTCCACCAGCTCCTGGAATCCCTACTGAAACACAATTTTGTGAAGATGCAGTTGAATCTAACCCATCAGAAGCGGTTTGAATCCAACACCAATTTCCATTATCCGCAGAGGTACTAAAAGCCTTTGTAAATGAACAAGTATTTCCTGAGTGTGTTGAAGAAGCAGCTATTGAATCTGGACCAGAATTCTGACCATCCCTATTTAGAGTATAAGTACAAGAAGTTGTATTAGCACCAATTACAGTTTGACTAAATGTTTGAGTTCCAGGGGCGATTATTGATCCTAAATTTGCTGGAGAAGGACTTGAAGGTGCAGCAGGAATTGTATTATTAATATCTAAAGAGGTTCTAGTAAGACTTATAAAATCTGTACCATTATAAAGTGTAACATTAAATATATAATCAGGTCCATCTTGAAATCCAGTAGTATCAAATGTTCCAAGAAAACTTCTAACTGTGTCATTAGCAGCGACATCAACTAAAACTGCGGTGGTATTTGCAGTCAAACCTGCTGAAGAAATATAAATTGCAGCTCGTGTATAATTTTCTGATGCACCAGCATCTAGTTGTATAGAAACATTCCATGTAAAAGAACTAGTAAACATTATAGACGTTGCATTAGGAACCACGATTGTTATGTTATTAGAAGTTAAAGCACTAACTGAAAGAATAGAAAATAAAAATATACTTAGAATACATAAACCTAATAACACCTTTTTTGTTTTCATTTTGTGTAGTTTAGATAGATATTTATACTTTATAAATGTTATCTATAAAAATTTTGTAGTCAGAATTTTTCACATTCTTATTAATATCGCTTTTCCATAACCATCTGGAAATTTATTTCTCTTGATAGTAATTTTGTTTAAATCCATGAAATTACAAGTTTCTCCCTCGCTGTTTTTAGATATATAGAAAATTCCATCTTTAATATATTTTTTTAATCTAGCTTTCATTCTCCTATAAACTTTAGCAGTATTTTTTTCTCCAATTTTTTTTGCATAGTTTTTTGATATATCCCAGTCTCTAATTTCTTTATTTTTTTTTGTTGCTTCAAAGATTGAAGTTATTATAAATTTGTCAAATTCGTCAATTATCATTTTTCTAATTTCTTTTCAATTTTATTGAATCTCTCAAATATCTCTAAGGCTTTTTTGCATTTTGGATTACAAGGTATAAATCCAAATTTACTACTCCCTCCCATTGACCCTGAAAATATCTCAAATTTATCTTTCTTAATTCTCAGTCTTTCCATCTGTTTTAAATACCTTTTAGCAGAATTATTAGAATTTCCATTAAAATTTTTCTCATTAACATATTTCTCAATACAACAAATAGGGATTCCTAGTTCTTCTCCAAATCTCTTGTCTGTATTTATCCCTATAGATATCCTATTCTTAGATAGTATAGAACGTTTATCTTTCTTGATCTTAAACACTTTTAAATATAGTTTTTTCTTTAAAATCATCTCAGCGTTAATTTTAATAATTTTTAAAATCTCTATTTCACATTCAATTGGGTATCTAATACTTATCGCAGGTTTATTTCCAAAAAGAAAAAGTAATGTGCATTCATCACTAAGTTCATCATAACAATCTTTTGTATGATGTAGGGTGTGTTGAAATCTATCTTTTTTATTTTTCATCTTTCTTTTTTAATTTAATTTTACAAGCCGTAGTAGCCTGTTTTTTGGTAAGACCTTCTGACATTTCTCTAATTACACACTTCTTAAATTTCTTCCTCCTAGCCATTTATTCCTCCAAAGATTCAGGAGGGATATTATTTTCTCTTGCAAATATTGCCCTATCCTCTTTTGTACATTTACCTGAAGATTTAACATTAATTATTCTTCCGTGTGCATCTCTTTTAACTTTTATTTCACAATTTTCATTATCTGGTTTTGGTTTTTGTGGTCCCTGCGGTTGTGCAACTGGTTGAACTGGTGTCCGTCTTCGATTTCCAAAAATTCCCATTATTTTTTACCTCCTTTTTCTTTTACTAAAATAAACATTGCTTCATAATCTGAAGCTTCTTTAAAACATTCCTCAGCTAATTTTTTATCTCCACCTTCTAAAAATCTATGTCCTAACTCTCTAACAGACATTGCACAAGCCATAATATGCTTCATAAAACAATAACATTGTCCCTGGTTTTCTGGTGCTAACATATAAAGATATTTACTTCTATTTTCTCTAATCATTTTAGCTAATTCAATCCATTGTGGATCATTAGTAGTAGCAAAACTAGATAAAGCATGTGTCTCAGCACAAATTGCATTTTCCAAATATGTCATTGCATCGGCTAAAAATCCAACATCTTTTGTATCATTTTCCATTTTAACATCCACTCCTTATTCCAATTTTCTTACATACATCATCAAATTTTTTTCTTATTGAATCTAAAGAACCCCTTAGTCCCCCTTCAGAATAACCAACATATTTATCTCTATTCCTAGTAGATAATTTAATTATTATTATAAAAGCTATGATTATTCCAACAGTTATTAATATTCCTTTTAACATTTTACAACCCTTTTTTACATGATGAGACTTTTTTCTTCACAATACTAGCAACTTTTTTCTCGTCCCTATCCATTATATTTATATCTCCAGAGTAGTAAGGTTCACAAGTCTCAGGGTGTACTCCTACACCAAACTCTGTTCCAGTTGGAATTTTTTGTCCTTGCTCATCTATCTCTACTCTCTGACACTTGGTAATTCCATTATCTTGGTCCTTGCATTCCCAACCTTCTGGTCTTTTTTTAGACATTTTTTTCCTCCATTTTATTTAATTACATACAACTTTTTTTCTTAAAATTCCCTTCCTCCCATACTCGCATTCTTTATTAAACATAAATTCATTATATCTTGGTTCTAAAAAATCTTCATGGACCATAGATCTTAACCATGCTTCAGCTTCAACACGGGTGTTAGTACCATCTTTTCTTATAGAATCAATAAACATTATTGGAAAAGAATCATCTAAATATCTTCTAAAAAGATTTATTATTGAATTTTCTATAATTTTGAATTCATAGAGATTTGTGCAATCAATTATTTTTATTCTTTTATCAAATTTTAACTCTACATTTATCCTTTCTACAAAAGATTTCCAAATTTCACAATGAGGACATCCTGATTCTACAAATAAAAATCTTCCCTTAGTTAATAGTGGATTTATTATCATTTTATCTTAAGACTGGGTTAGTCACCTCCCCAAAATTTTCTGATTGTAAAAAATCGAACTCTGTTAATAATCTCTCCTCAATAATTGGAAGTCCTAAAACATCCTTAGTATTTATAGCTTCTACTTTTGTATATGGGTTTTCTTTCTTAGGTAAATTATTTTTATAATGCCTCCAACTAGAAAAAATACTAATCTTTTTATTGAATGAATCATTTATAAAACTTCCTTTAGCAGGATTTGTTAATCTTATCACTGCAAATTCCGAATTAAAGTCTAAAGGGATTTCTTTTCTCCACCACGATAAAAGGTTCCACCAAGTCATTCTGTTAATTCTGAAGGTATCTCAAATTCTTCAGTAGATTCCTCTCCTCCTTTTTTATTAATTTTATTTAAGCTCTTATTCTCGCTATCATCAGATTCAGGATTTATAAGTTTAATATTTTTTGGAAAAGATTTAAATTCTTGCCTTGTGAAAGATCCAACAGATTGAGAAGAATGATAAACTTCTTTAAATAAATAATAATTAAATAGATTCAAATCTTTTTCTATAGCAGTCTTTTGTATAATCTTTTCTTTAACAATTATTATTCTCTTTTTTTTCTTCCCAGTTCCCTCTAGTTTTTCCTCCTCCTCTTGTTCGACCTCAAATCCAATTTCTCCATCAGACAAATTATATTTATTAGCAGAATTAATAAGAGGTTTGACAACTATTGAATCCATTGATTCTTCTAACATATTTCTTAATCTTTCTATTTTAGAATCAACAGATATACTTCTCTCTAATTTTTCTTTAACTCCTATATTAGTTATTATTTTATCTTGGAGATCATCTAAAGTTTTATCAACCCTTCCTAGATTTTCATCTAAAATTCCTAAATAGTAAACCGAGATATAAGGATTCTCTTCTGGCTTTAAAAAATTTCTTAGAATATTTTTAGCCTTTCTATAATGTAAAACACACTCTTGGAATCTTAAAATCACTTCTCCAGGATCTAATTTTTTTGTGTTTATCTTATTATAAAATTTTCCTATCTCAATTTCTATTTCAAAAATAAGATCCCTTATCTTCTGCTTAGAATTTATTTCAATATTTTCTATCTGAACTAGCTCTGTTGATATTACCATTTTAAAATTTACTACAAATCTCTTTTATTTTATCTTCCCTCCTTTTACATATTTTATATTTTAAAATTCTATATGGTTTTTTATCTGATTTTATAATTTCTGGTTTATAGATAAGTCCCCTTCTAAAACAATTAAGTCCTAATTGTCTAACCATATCTACTGATTCTCCTATTAAATCCATCATTTCCCTAGTTGTTAATTTCCCACCATTATTTATTAATGTGTAAATGAATAAATCTTGTTTTGTTTTTCCCATTTTATGTCGATACAATTTATGTCGATTAAAGGTTTCTAGCGTAAATGGTTCTTATAAGTTTTTATCATTTATTTGCTATTATCTTTTAATCTTATTTTTGATAGTAACTTTTTATCATAAATAATAACTTCATCAAATAATTTTGTTAATTCATCAGAGATACCAACAACTAAAATCCTCTTTTTAAATACCTTTCCATCGAATCTCTTCCTTAACCACTTATTAGAAAACTTTCTAGAGTTGCTAACTCCAAATAATTCATATTCATATTCTAAACCATCTTTTATTATATCTGGAACATATCCTCCACTAATAGATCTTACTCCAACAGCCTCTCCATTTATTATTTCATTTATTTTTACTATATCTCTTTTATGTTCACAGAAAACCAATTTTGAATCTTTTTCTCTTTTTAGTTCATTTTTCTTTCTAATAAATTCTCTAGAACACCCTTTAGAACAGTATTTTCTAATTTCCCACATCCTATCTGGAAAGCCCTTCCAAAGAATATAATCTTTTTTATTCATCAACTTACCACAATTAACACAATTTTTTGTCTCTTTAATTACCATTTTGATTAAACCTTTTTGTCATAAATAATGATAGAAAGTTTTTAGCGAATATCTAGCTAAAAAGTTCCTGCATTATTTATTCCCCCCCGCAGATTCTTCTTTATTATCACTTTTTTCTGAAGTCTCAGTAATTTCTTGTTTATTTATAACAGTCTCTCCAATATTATTTTTAGACCATTCAATCATATCTTGAACCGTTGCTAGAACTTCTCTAAACTTAGTTTTATCTCCAACTTCTTCTTGAGCATCTAAAAGTTTTTGATTTACTGATTCATATCCAGAGACTAGTTTATCATTAATTATTTTCATCTCATTTAATTGTATAACTCTTCTTTGAAGATCTCCGATAGCAGTTTGATATTGCATACTCATCCCAACAGCCTTGCTAGTTTCTGTCTGTGCAACTTCAGCAGTATTTTTATGGATTCCTAATGCTCTTCTTAAATCTCTATTATTATTTACTAACCCAATTTTATCTGCCTCAAGTTTTTTTATGTATCCACTAAGTTCTCCAATTTTTATTTCCCTAGATTGAACAGCCTCAAGTAGAGACTCGTCATCTATAATTGCCCAATCTATTTGACCAGTCTCTTCATTAAACATACATTTTGGAACTCTAGTTTTTTCTATATCTGGAAGAAATTGATAATTTTCATCACAAGGTAATCTTATCATTCCTGTTAGAAACTGATTTTTCAAACCCTCTGGCTTATAAATAACTTCATCTAGACTTGGTCCGTAAGAAATTATTTTTCCAGAATCTCTTTCTTGTAATCCTATATAACCATTGGGTAAGAAAACAAATCTTCCAAATCTTCCAAAATTAGCAATACCATCTCTATCAGAGATAATTATCTTATCATAAAATTTTCTTTTAGAAAGCATTCTTTGAAGCTCATCAAAACCTAATGATCCTTCAAAGGTTTCTATCTTTTTTTGAGTCTCTTGTTCTTTTAAATCTTTTATTTGTTCTTGATCTCTTCCTAATTGAACTTCAGATTCTTTTTTTAATTTTTCTTTAGCAGAGATTTTTGATAATTGGGCATCTTGAGACTGCAATTTTTTAGACATCTCTTTAACAACAGTATCTCTCTCAATTAATTCTTCAGGCAATGATGTAGAAAGAGAAGCACTATTTCCATCTATATTAAATAACCAAGCACCAGCTTTTTGTATGATGTTCATTCATAAACTATGGGAGCAGACCTAAACCCTGGTGTTGAACCCCCACCTCCTTTAAATTTAAAGATAAGAATAATCACAATAATTATTAGAATGGGACCACCAATAACTAATACCCAAAAAAACCATCTAAATTTACCTTGGCTATTTTTCCAACTAAACCTTTCTATTTCATACCTCGTAACAAAAACTCCATCTGCTACAATAGTGTAAAATCCTCCTTTTTTAGGATTAAAATTAATAAACGAGCCTGTTCCTTTAACATAATCTTCAGGAATAGTTTCTACCTCTAAATCTTTTTGGAATTGAACAACCCATTCAGCTACTTCTTTATTTAAAGTTATATTATGTTCTTTTCCTTTTTCAAAAAGAGAAGATTGAATTATTCTGATATTATCTTCCAAAGTGAGATTAATTATCTTAGTGTTATAACCATCTTTACTTGCCTGAATTGTATTTAAACCTGAGAAAAGTAATCCATGATAAGGATTTGGATAAGATATTTGATTGATTATTAAAGTAGCATTTGCAATAGAAGTTGATATATTAAAGTATGTACTTAAATCTCCAGATGTTGGATTGATTATTATTTCTATTGATTTAGGATTAACTGTAAAGTTTAAATTTTTTGTCATGTATCCAGGGCTTTGGATTATTAAATCATAATTTTTATCTGGTTCAAAGGTTATAGTATTATTTACCACTTGTCCATTTAGATAAGCAGTATAACTTGGAACCACATTTTTTGTGTTAAAATCTCTAACTAAAATATTTGTTTCTTCAAAACCTAATTCTTCTAAAGTTTTTTTCTCTCCTCCTTGATAAAATAAAATCTCTAATTCAGTCCCAGAAACAGGCATATTCCCCTGCATAATTCTTACATCTTTAATGAAAGGTTCCCCAATATTAAATCCTTTATAATTGAATGAAGCTATGAAAACAGTGTTACCAACTTTTTTAGGAGTTATCTTATATTCAATTCTTCCATCTGATTCTGTTAGACCAGTTCCTTCAAAATATTCATTATATAAAACTTCAATTCCAATGTTGGGATTATCATTATTGCAAACTAGAGAATGAGAAACGTTAATATACATATCTGAATCTAATGAACATTGTGGCAAACTTGTAAAACTTTCTGAATCTGTTGGAGATGTTGAAAAAGTAACTAATGTTGAAAGGAAAATAGATTTTTGATAATTAATATCATCATCACTAGAATAACCTGAAACAGTATATCTATTATTATACCCTCCAGTAGCAACATCCACTGCATCTAATCCTATACTAAAAGTAAATTCTTCCCCAGGTCCAATGTCTCCACTTTGACCTTGTAAGTACATTGGTTTTGTCATTTGTGTTTCTTCTATTACAGACATAGTAAGTGTTGGACAATCATTTGAAACTTTAATTCTTATTTGACTTGAGGCTCCTGTTTCTCCTTGTTTGATTCTATAAGTTGTAGTGTGAGGTAATTCAATTAAACGGCAACCTTCTGTTGGTTCTGGTTCTTCTGAATCATTCATTATTGCTTTAACCTGAATTATTGCATCACTATTATCAAAAGTTATATACCCTTCCCTACTTTCTTGTAATAAATCAAAATTAATTGTAAATGTTTTTGGACTCTCTGCATCTGTTATTGTATTTGAAGATAAAGAAAAAAAGGAGGGAGATGCTAGAATATTTACATTAGTCTCATTTGAATTTGTAGTAGAACATATAAATGTCTCACTTGAAGGAATTAATCCAAGAGGAGAATAAGATTCGATTAAAGATTTATCACAGAATACTGAGGCAGAAGTTAAAGAGATTAAACTAAGTAAAATTCCTAATATTAATGTTAAAAGGATTTGTTTTTTCATCATAAAATTATTGAAGAGGCAACAGATAATGCCAAGATAACTAACAAAATTATCAATCCCCATTTTAGTAATTTACTTGCTTTAGAAAGAACACCTATAACAATCCAAACACCTAAAACTAAAAGAATTATTGTAATAATTTTAGCCATAAAAATATTTGGTTCTATATTAAATAATCCTGCCATCCAGATTGTTATTTTTTCTGTAGCCCAAGAAGTTGCATCTCCAACTTTAGGAAATATTTTTATAATAGTATCTTCAGCACCCATTTTTCAATAGAAGTAAGATTTTCATACTTATAAATGTTTCGATTTAACTACAAAAAAATTATAGTAAACTCTAAATAAAAAAAGGTAGTTTTTTTCAAATTATAAATGAAAAACTAGCAATAGGAAACTACCAAAAACCTAATTTTGGTAGATTACTTTTTTTTCTTAGCTCTTTTGTTTTTTAAACACTTTTTGGTTTTTTTATTTACACCAAATTTGCAACCTTTTTTTCTTGCGATTTTCTTCACCTCCCTTTATTAATGATTTAAAACTTAGGACAAGTCCCATCCTTATTTAATTTTTTAACAATTGATTGTGCTTCCAAACCAACCTTACATTTTTTTCTTCTTGGATCATACTTTCCTTTAGGACATGCTAAAATTATTCTAGTTTTTTTACTAGCACGTTTACTTCTGAAACTTCTCTTATCAAACTTTTTTGGATCTTGAAGTCTTTGTCTGCATTCTGTATTTGTTTTATCAATTGTTTTTTTTGCCATTTTAAAATTTTACTATGCTTCTCCACAAATAAATGGTTGTAAATTCCAGCTATAATCTACTGGACAATTTATTCCAACACTAACATCAAATCTCCAAGGAACATCTTCATGGTAAGTTACTGGACAAACTTCTTCTACTAAAAGACTTACTGGAACATAATCTATTCCTTGCCAAGCCAAACCATTTGTATCGTAAAATGTCCATTCCATTGGAAACTGACCAGTATGGCAATCTGGATCCTGTGAATCTACATAATTCCAACTTCTAGTTATTCTAACACCTAGTAAAAAAGGACCTCCTGTTGTCCAGCCTTCAACATTAATATTATCTGTTAATATATCATCCCCGAAATTTGCAGTTCCAGAACCACTACTTCCACTTCCAACATTGTCTCCTAGACTAAGTCCTTCAACACATCTTCCAGCAGAACAAATTTTTCCTGAAGAACAATCTATTAACTTTGTTGCAGCACCATCACCAACACAAATTTGTTCTCTGACAGTATTTCCATCATGACATTCATCTGGAATTCCTATTGCTTCATCTGCTAAAGATACATGACCAAAAACATTTGGATTTTCTCCATCAGAATCTATACAATTTGAAACAACTGGTGCTGGATTTACTTTTAGATTTGCCCCATTAGTTATACAACTTCCACATATTGCCCTAAACTCAAAATCTCCTTCTACGAATATTACTTCTGTTTGTGATAAACCTCCAAATTGATCTGTCATCCCCTCAAATACTACTGCCCAGTCTCCACCTATTGGTCTTGCATAAACCACACACATTACATTTGCTCCATCATTTATTATTCCTGTAGTTGACTCACCTGAATTTATTATACTTGGTATTAAAGATAAAGAACAAGAAACCCCTTGAGGGTTTGCTGGATTATTAAGTCTTTCAATTATTGTTGTCTCTGTTACTGATAGGACTTGACTCTCAGATAGAATCCTGTTTACTAAGAATATTACTAATGCAATTAAAACTATGAACCCAATTACTGCAAATATTTTCCAAAAGAGATTATTAGACTTAGATTTATTTCTAGATTTTTTACATTTACCATCCATTTTTTTGAATCCAGATTTACATTTTGCCATTATTTTTTCTTTATATTTAATATTCCTCTAAAAACTATCACTAAAATTATCAAAGCAATTGTTCCAATAATGATTTTCAAAATAGGTCTTAGTTGAATCATAAATCCTATCCCTAGGATTCCTGAAATAATTAGTCCGATTGCTAATGCAAAAAGAATTGTAATAATTATTGTAAGTATTTGTTTTCCAAAAGACCTTTTTCTAAATCCTTTAAATAATCCATTAAAAGAAGTTCTAACACATTTTCCATCCTTCTCTTTGAATCCTGATTTACATTTTGCCATATTATTTTCTTTGTTTTAAAAATCTAAATAAACTATGAATTCCCCAACCGATTAGGAAACCTGCGATTAAGAATCCCCAAGCTATAAAAGCAGAAACATTTAAACATGATAAAATAGCAGATGAACAATCTCTACCAATTTCTATTGGCGAATAACCTGCTAAAAAAATTGTAAAAGAATAACTTCCACTAGTTAATCCAGCTCCAAAAGCACCCATAACGAATGAAACAATAAAAGCAACAACTAAACCAACATAACTTCCCCACATCTTAAAGGGATTGAATCCTTTTTTTCTAGATCTCTTAGAACTTCCAACCTTAATACACTTATTCCCTCTTCTCTTAAAACCAGGTTTACATTTTTTTGCCATTTTAACATCTATCGTGTTTTCTCATATAAATTTTTGCTTTTCTTTCTGCCTCTTTTTTAGTTTTTGATTCTTTTGCTAAATCTCTATTACCCTCATCAGTTACTCTCCATCCTTCAGAACTTGTTTTTACATGAACGTCAAGGATAGTACCTCCATGTTTCCTTCTCCTAGAATATATTTCAGTATTCCTGAAACCTCTAGGTTTATCTTTTATTTTTCTCCAACATTTTAATCTTTTTGCCATCACCTTTTTTCCTCAGATTTTATTAACTACAATCAACATTTATATCAAAATCTTTTGTTATAAATTCTTTAACCACAAAAACACTTTTTGTTTCCTTCTTACCTAAACATTTCTTAGCTTCCTTCATGGCTTTTGATGAGTTTTTAAAATACCCTTCACAAGAAGTCTCACGTGGTCTTTCAAATGATAAATCTCTCCCACGAAACTCACTACCCCCTCTAAACTTATTGGAAACCCCATGAAGGAAAAAAGCATCTCCTTGAAATTGTTTTCCAGTTTTTTTACATTTTCCCATTATTTACAAAACCTCTTTTTAGCATCTTTACAAGCTCTGCTATTTTTTCCATTACGTTTACATATTTTAGAAATATCTTTTTTCTGTTTTGAAGTAGCAAGGCAGATTGTTCCACGTCTCTTCTTAGTTTTATTTTTTCCCATTCCCTAATAAGAATATTGGACTTTATAAATCATTTCTATAAAAAAATTGTAGTTAGATTATTTTCTTCCTCGCTTCAATTTCATTAAATTCTCGGCTATCTTCTTTTGTTCATCACTAAATTTTCCAGAATCTAGGATAGTTGCTAGTTCTTTAAGGTTGGTTATACTACTAACAAATTTATCCATAGAGATTAATTTATACTTAATTTTTAAATCTTCCTTCATCAAGTCTAATGCTATTTTAAAATCATCTTCATTTGGGTAAAGAATTCCATTTTCAACTTTTCTAGAAAAAACATTTAAGAAAGCATGTGCAACTAAAAACCTGAACGCCTCATGTAAAGTTCTGAACCAGTTTAATGGAGCCTTAGTATTCTTATAAATTTGTTTTGTAAAATCATCCCAAACCTGATATGCCTTTTTTTTAAATTCTTCATCAATATGATAACCTGTTATTTTATTTAACTCTGGATGTTCTCCTGTTTGAATTTGTAATAACTCATCATAGTATTCCTTTATTACGATTTCTTTTTCGTCAACTTTTCCTTCAATTCCAATTCCATTAACAATCTTCTGTCCGATTTTTGAATGTTCCTCGATTGAATGAAAAATTACAATGCTACACAATCTAAAAATTAATCCTCCAGTTAGATATTCTGCAAGATCTCTAGGAACTCCACAAATAAGCCCAATTCCATCAGTTTCGGTATCTACATCCTTTCTCATAGTACTTCTTTGGATACGTTTTTCCTCTCCTAAGATTCCTTCAACTATCTTTACAACAATTGGATCCTTAGACATTGTAGCAAAGTCTTCAACGATTAAAGTAAATAAAGGACTAGATTGAATCTTAGATTCTAATTTAGCAGAAGTTATTGATCTTAAATCTATTGGAGCATAAGTAAGGTATTTTAATTTTTTTGCTATAGAAGACTTCCCACCACCTGGACTTGTTAGTAAAAGTAAATTAATATTTGATCTTATTTTTTGAGATTTAAATGGAAGATCTGGTAAGATTAATGAAGGAGGCATGAGGGCAATAACCTTAAAGCACTTTTTCCCAGTATAAGGCAATATCTCTTCAATCCAATCGCAAATGAAAACATAAGGATTAATTTTTATTAATTTTTTTAAATTATCTTCCATATTATAAGTCTAAATTTTAAAGTTAACCCTCCTCAATTTATTTAAAATTAAATCCTTAGATATATTTTCATCGTACCTGATGATTATTAATTTTATTCCTTTAATTTTACATATTCTTTTTTTTAATCTATCTCGATATAACTGATTTTCAAAATTTCCTTTGGTTCTACTTATAATCTTGTATACTTCTTCATTATAATGTTGTTTCCCATTATACTCAAAAGCCAGATTAAGTGACGGAATATAAATGTCTAACTCTAGACGATATCCTACAGCCCTCCTATTATTTCTTTCTATTTCTACATCACTAAAAATATTACTTATCTCAATAAAACATTCATTTTCTCTCCTATTTCCCACACCTATCTTCGGTAAACCTAATTTTTCTCTTTCTAAGTTTTTTCTATCTCTTATTTTATCATAATGCTTTTTCGTATAATCTCTCCAATATTCTATATTTTTCTTAGTCCACTTTTTTGTTGCTTCCATACACTTTTCTCGATTTTTAGAATAATAATTTTTACGTTGTCTCTTTCTTTTATCTGAATGTTTCAAACAACTTTTCTTGTTAATCTCACTAAACTTTTTTGGATTTTTCCAGTAGTATTTTCTATTCTGAGTATTATGTTTTTCTTTATCTCTTACGAAGTTGTTATAAAATCTTTTTTTAACTAAAATCTCTTCTCTATTATTCTGGTAATATTCTTTTCTTTTCCTCTTATAATCTTCAGTATCTTTTATTCTTTCATATCTCTCCATACCTAGTTTAGCTTGATGTTCCTTATTCTGAGAATTATAATCATTCATTCTCTTTCTAATACATTCACTACCTCCACAAGTTTTTGCGTCTTTTCTGTTCAAATCTCCTTCACAATATTTACATTTTTTATTAATAGAAAACATCTTAAAGTAAGATTTTCATACTATTTAAATTCTTCATTTTTTCACCCACTTGTCTTGATTAGCAAAACAATTTGCACAAACTTTTTTTCCACCAGCATATCTAATTTCAGTTTTTTTCATCCTTTTTTTGCAGTACTTATAATTACCCATGTTTTTACATTTCATATTCAACCTCAAATAATCCTAATTGTCCTTTAACATCAAATTGTTTAATTGGTGTAACATTTTCCAAAAACCAACTATTTGCTTTTGGATAAACTCTACAACAAGCCCAAAATTCATCTCCCTTATTCATAGGTTTACAATCAACTAAATCTGCAACTGCAAATGCTTTTCCACTAATTTCTGATTCTGGACTTTGACTTGCACATAATAAAATTTTTCCCCTATAGTTAGTTTTCCATGTTCTTGTTTCTATTGTTTTTTTACCTTCTAAGATTTTTACTGCCCAATGCCCTTTTATTGATAATGCTTTCATTTTAAAATATCTCCCAGATTAATAATAAAGTTAAAACCAATACTCCGACATATGCTCTTAATATTTCATACCATTCATAATTTTCTTTTAAAAATTTTCTTATTTTCATTTTAAACAAACCCCATATTTCGCAACATCCCTAACAAAATATTCTTCATATTTGGTTGTTATTAAATTATGTAATAACTCATGACATAAGGTATCTAATGCTAAATCCTCATTTTTACTTAGATAGATCGTTATCTTCTTAATTGATTTTCTATTTTGTCCGAAAGTGATTACTCTAGGATAATTATCATCTTGATTTAAATCAGAAAAATTTCTGGTAAAAATAATTTGTCTTGAAGTATTTAAATATTCTGGTCTAATCTGATTTATCAAATATTTTGCATATCCTGTTTCACTTTCATTTAATCTTGAATAATCAATATTTGGTTCTGAATAGTAAGTGTACCAATCTCCAACAATATAAATCAAGATAAAAATTCCAATCAGTAAAAATAATGAAAGAAATGTTGCTAAGTTTATCTTTAATTTTAACTTCTTATATTTCTTTTTCAAAGTCAAATATTCAACAAAAGTTTCTATGCTCATCTTTTCTCAATCACCAAATTTTCTGCACATTTATATCTCACGCAATTCTCTGTTATTCCAGATTCCCCCCCACAGACACCATCTCTTAAACAATATAAAATACATTCACAATCCTTTAAAAATTCTTCATCAATATCTTTATCCTTTATCTCATAACATTTTGGAACCACCAAATTATATCTTTCTATTGCTAAAGTTTCATTATAAGCATTGAATCCGAGGAATGTTGAATTCATTAAACCACAATTTTCATTAGGAGATATGGTCCAATTAATATTATACAATGCCTTAAGAGATTTGTTCCAAACACAGGGTATAAATAATACTTCTTGAAATTCAGCTAGGTTTTGATAATTCCATTGGTTATCACATTTCACGATTTGTTTTACTTCTTTTCCATCTAAAATAATTTTATAATCTGATTGAAAATGATTTATTGGGACAATGGATCCAACAATAATTACAATTAAGATAAATATCCCTATATAAATTTTTATTTTTTTATTCATCTTGTTTCTCCATTTTTACTTTTCCTTTATGACAATCTTTTTTTAATTCTTCTACAATATTTTCTAATTCTAAAACTAAGGATCTCATTTCCAGATTATTTAAATTATTTGTTCTCCTAGATGCTCCTTTAATTCCTTGTTCATTAATACTAGCTACAATTGTTATTGATTTATCCATTTTTATTTCTTATCCAGACTACTATTGCGATTCCCCCTAATATTAGATTGGTTATTAGGATTAATCTTATTACTGGATCTTGAGTTATTATTTTCCACACCATCTTTTTTTATATAATCTTTATTTTTAAATTCCTCACAAAACGGACAAATCAAGTATGTTTCTCCATCTCTTTCTTCTTTTGTAATCACAATTTTAAATTTACAATAAGGACACGGGATTTTTATCATTTTCAATCTCCCAGATGTGTTGTATCTAATCCTCTTTGTTTTATATCTCTTACTGCATCTTGTTTTGCTTTTTGTTTAGCAAGATATTTTGCTCTTTCTACTGGATGATATTTCTTGTAAAAATCACAATTTCCTTTACAAACCATAACATAACTACAAGCTATAACTTTGCTTCTAGGTTCACAAAATCCTGCTTCTTTATAGTCTTCTGGGACTTTTGGTTTCATTTTATAACCTCCTTAACATATTTTATTAAATAAACAGGGAATAATGCTACTGTAAGATATGGTGCAATCGGTTCTGTTTCAAGGTCGTGTGAATAAACCTCATAAAGGGCATCTCCTCCTGCTTTTATGATTATTCCTAATAATCCCCCTTCACTAGGCATTTCCCATGGTTTCCATTTTTTATTTTTCATTTTTATCATTTTTTTTATTTAAATTATAAATTTTCAAAGTTAAAAAACCTCCTAACATTCCTACAATCATATCCCAAGTTGTATCTTGCCAAGTTTCAATTATAAAAAAACTTCCAACCCTCATTAAATAAAATTCAATAATTTCATACCAAAATAATGCAACAAATAATGTTAAAAACATTAAAAAATTTCTCTTATTTTTATCAATTTTTAAAATAAAAAACATAACCCACATACCAGAAGTTAAATGTGCAAAACTCCAAAGACTAAGATAAATAAAAGAATTATTAATTATTTCAATGTTTAAAATTTGTGATATTTGTTCTATCATTTTTTGTTCAATCGTAAAGATAAAGCCTTTTCATCTTTCCCTCCTTTTGATATTTGGTTTATCTCTTCCTAAATTATCTTTAATCAAGAGCCACCTATGATTTTCTGGTGTAAAAGCAAGGTGCATCTGTTCAATCTGTGATAAATCAAATTTGTATAAAGGGATGATGTGATCTACATGATAGTCTTTTCTTGGCTTGGGGATAGGTGTAAGAACCTTTAGATACCTTTCCAATCAATACAATATTTTTTCATTGGATTAATGATTCTTCCTGATTTTATGTATTCTCTAATTACAGAACCTAACGCAGTTCCTAACAATCTTCTCATCCTAAACCCCTCATCAGTCTTGTATTTCTTGTGATAATATTCAAGACTATATTTAGCTCTTTCCTCTTTGTTATTCTTATAGTATTTTTTTGCAAGATTTTTATAATATTCTGTCCTTTTTTTATAATATTCATGATTTATCTTTGAAATCTTTACTTTATTGTTATTTCTATATTTCTTATTAACTTCAAGTTCTCTTTCTTTATTTTTCTGGTAACGTTCTTTTCTATTCATTTTCAGTATTCATTCTTAGAGCAAATTAACCCAAACCTCAAATAATTTAATTTGTTCTTCTAAATGAATAATATCATTTTCAATACATTTAGTTTTAAATTCTATCCAATATTTTATTAATTGTAAATTATTTATTTGTGGCATTTTTTATTTTAAAATCGGTAAGGTAAATTTAATAAAACCCCAAATTGTGAATACTATAATCCCAAATAATAAAATAAATAAATCCTCAGTTTGTGCTTTCTTTTGTTTCATCTTTAGTCTTGTTTAGTTAATTGTTTATTTAATTTATCTTCTTCTATGAGCTTCAATATTCTATTCCAAGCATCTTGTGGCATTTCAATTACTTCTTCAGTTCCTTTATTTTCATCTTTAATTATTACTTTAATCATTTTATCTTTGCCCTTAATTATTTAATTATCTTAAGTTTTAATCTATCATCATCTAAAACAAACCCTAAATTTGCTAAATAAATTAATTCTTCTTTATTTACATTACTTTGAATTTCTATATCTTTTTCCTCATACCAAAAAGATATTCTTTTCTCTAATAACCACTTCATTATTTCTAATATTTTTTTGTTATTCATTTACTCTTTTGCCTCCCTTGTATTAACTCTAAGCCCTCTTTGATTTAATAATTCAGGATTTTCATAGATGTTTCCTATTACTTCAGAGTCCTCATTAAAATTCTCTTTATTCAAAAATTCAAAGTTGTCTCTTCCAGTTCTATTTTCATTACTTATTAAATCATATGCAAATCCACATTCAAAAAACTCAATTTTAAAGTATGAAAATATTCCAGTTTCAAAAGCATCTTCTACTTTAATTATATCTCCTTCATAAATCTCTTTTCCATTTTTATCTTTTAATCCTGTGAATTGCATAAGTTCTACTTCATCATCTACAGCCCTTGAATAATCATTATATCCTTCTGTAAATTGCCACCAAATAACACTACCATTATGTTCTATACAAAAATCTGAATGCCACATCTTATTTTCTTTTGGATTCCAAGCCCTAAATTTTATTATTCTTTGTTTCATTTTTGTTCTAAATTATTTAATTCATATTGACATCCTATAAATCCTATCATCCCAATTAAATTACCAAAAATAAAAATCTCACTTGGATTATAATAATAATAAATAACCCCACTAACAAAAGCTACTGCTATAAAACTCATCATCCACATTTTAATTTTAAATATTCGTTTCATCTTTGCTTTTTTAGATTTAATTTCTTTTTAATAAAATAATCATCTTCAAATAACATTCCTGCAACATCTAAAACACAATTAAGAGAACAACTTCCAGTTTTGTATCTCTTTAAATATTTTGTTCCCTTATCTGTTTGATATAAATAAAGATAAAATTGTTTAATATTTTCTAAGTATTTAATAACAAAATAATCTCCATAAATTGACCCTCCTCCTCGTAACAAAATTCTTCCAATTCCCCCTGCTACAAGGCTTTTCCATTCTTTCTTGAATTGTTTTTCTGTATATTTCATCTTTGGTTACTTATTGCAAATCCTCCTTTAAATCTTCTTTCTTCATTGATGTTCTTATAATTCCACAACCAAAACATATTTGAGTTAGTGCATGATGATAAGTGCTGAAAGCAACTTGCTGAACATGACCTTCATCCTGACATATTTTTATATGGTTTTCAACTTCAATTTGTTTATGTGTTTCAATTTTCATTTGCTCTAAGGTTCTTTTTAGTTAATTTTGGTAAAAAATAAATTGATAAAAGTAAAGAAACAAAAAGTAAAATAATAACAATTAAACTCTTATGGCATCCTTCAAGCATTGCAAACTTTGAACAAAATGTTCTCGATGAACACATTATCCTTTCCCCAACTCTAAAACAATTTTCCATTTTATCTTTGTTGTAAAAGTTTTAATTTAATTAAAATCTTCTTTTGAAGTAATCCCATATTATCAAAGATTCCATGAGATAAAATCTCTTCCATTTCTTTTCCTTGAAACTGAGTTGCATAAAACTCAACCAAGTCATTAAATTCCTGTTCTATTGTTTTTGATTTCATCTTTGATTTAAATTAGTTAATTTAACACCCAAGCTAAAGCTTCAATTTTCTTTAATAAGATTCTTACATTATCACACTCTTTAATCCAATTAAGTCTATTTGCTTCTGCTTTAATGTTTTCTATTTCCTCTTCAATTTCTTTTTCAGTTTTCATCTTTTATCCTCCTTTGTATTTGTTGTTTGATTTCTAAGATTTAATTTAGCTTTTAATTTTTCTTTTGATATAAGAATTACCTTCCCCTTAATCTCTCCTTTAAAATCGACTTCATTTAAGTCATTAATCAACTCTGAAATCCTTTCTCTCTCATGTTCTATTCCTAAATCGTAATGATAATTACTTGCTCTCAAGATAATAAAATCTTTTTCTTCTTTTAATTGTTCAGCTTTATTTTTCATCTTCTTTCTCTTTTATTTAATATAATCATTTTTGAATTATCTATCATTAATATTCCTCCAACCATAATTAGTCCAAACCCACTAATTACATTTAAAAAATCTGGTAAAATTATAAAATTATAAAAAGGGGAGATTACAAAAAAGAAAGGAACACCTATTAATAACATTGAATATCCCAACCAAAAAAGCAATCTATTTTTTAATTTATAGTTATTCTTTACCATTTTATCTTTTTGTTATTTTATTTAATTCTTTCATTCTCTCTTCTGCAATCTTTAATCCCTCTATCGCATTCTTTAATGGTTGTCCTTCCATAAAGGTTGTTTGTCTTCTCCATTCATCAATTATTATTTGCATACACTTTTTACAAGTTACTCTATCATGAATCATAGTTATGTTTCCTTTTTTATTAGGATTACAAGACCTAATTCCCATCCATCCATCATGTATTAATTTTTGTTTAGCCATTTGCACTCCTCGGTTTATGATTTAATTTAATATTCATGTTTATATATCTCAGGTTTCCCTTCAATCCTCCATTCTTTAAAGCAATCACCATAAGAACCCTCCTCACCACAAGATTGATTATAAAATCTTATTGAACAAAAATCTTTTTCAAAATCAAAAACATAATCAAAAGATTCATTCTGAATATAATTAGAATAATCCATAACATATCTTGTATTATTGTAAATTCCAATCATATACCTTGATGAATTAAAAGATAAATGTTCAAATCTCCAATTTTGATTTTCTTCCCAAACCTCTAATGATGTGTGATGGGGTTTAGGATATTCTGAATTCATAAGTTCAATATTTTCATCTAATAGTTTCCCATATGATAATAATTGGAAAATTAATCCTATCCCAAAGATAATTACTATAGCACTCATTGTGTACGCAAATATTTTCCATATCTTTATTTCTTCTTGTTGTTTATTCTTTTTTACCATTTTGAATACACTCATAAGCGATAAGCGTTAAATTTAATTCTTGATCATTATTTTGATAAGAAATTTGATAAGGTTTACAACTTCCAGGGGCAGTAACTCGTAATATTTCATTTACTTGATCTAGTTTCCCTAAATTATAAGCAGAGAACAAACTATTTTGATAGGCGATATTTCCAAAAAGAGCTAAGGCTACGATTCCGATTATACAAATTATTGCAATTATATCTTGTTTATTCATTTTAAATTAATTCTTCTATATTACTATATATCTCTTCTGAAGCAAAATTTAATGTTCTTGATCTCCCTCCGCCCCTTCCCATATTTTTATATTTAGATTCTATTATTCCATAATTCTCAAAGGCAGTTATAAATTGAGAAATTCTAGCTGGTGTAAATCTAGACATACATTTTGAAATATCTGATGGTTTAATATCTTTTTTTGTTGATTGTAATTCAACAATATTTTTTAAAAACTCTTTTTCAGAGGGCTTTAATCCTGCAACAAAATCCCTCCAATCCTCTTTTTCTAGATTATCCCTAATCTTATCTATATATTTTTCAGAAAAATCATCTGCTAAGATACACTTCAAAGTTATACTCAATACTATCCTTGCAGAAGATTCTTTTCCAGCAATAGCACAGATTTTTCTTAGAGAACCTTTTGGAACATTAGGTATCTTTTCCTGAATCAAATCAATTCTATTTTTTATAATATCATATAATTCTAAGGCATTGTAGGATGGAAACTCGATTTTGTCAAATAATAATGTGAGCCTTGCATCATTAGGCATATCATCAAAGATGGTCCTCTTATTAGTTATTAAAATAACAGGACACCCTGTTTCCCTGTATATTGTATTAAGGCTATTAAACATTGCTGGAATATCTTCAATCCGATTTACTTCATCAATAATTAAAATTTTTGGGTTAATTTTTAATTTTGAAATTATTTCATTAAGCAATCTTTCATTAGTATTACAATTTAAATCAAACATTGCCCTAAGTGTCCTGAATGAAGTTTTTGTTATTGAACCAGATCCAAAATAATTATTATTTTCTTCATCAACCACCTTCTTTATAGAGGTAGTTTTTCCAGATCCAGTAACCCCCATTATTAAAATATTTGAAGCAATCCCATTTTTTTTGAAATTTTTAAAAATATCTCTTATAGATTTTATCTGTACATCCCTATGCAAAATATTATCAGGGTTATAATGTTCCATTAATTCTTTCAACATCTTACTTTATTAAACTAACTAAAGTATTTAAATGTTCCTATTGTTAAAGTGTAATTATTTATAATTAATCTTAATAATCTGAGAATATTTTAATTATTAACACTTTAACACTTAAATAGGGGGGGGCGTTTTCTGTTTGTTAAAGTGTTAATATAAATGTCTAAGGGTTAACCTATAAAATTATGTTTAAAGTATATAATATAATATAATATAATATAATATATAAATATTTATAAAGATAAGTAAAAAAGAAGAACACTTTAACACTTAAATATAAAGGGTAATGGGGATGGGTGTCGTATAACACTTTAACACTTTAAAAAATCGCCCCCGTTAATTCCTCTTATTTTGTACTAAAATTAACAGAAACACATAAATATTATCTGTATCAACTTTCTAGTTAATACCCTTTCATTTCTTATAGAATTAAGCCTTATCCCAAACTAAACCACCTAACATCCCCGCAGCAATATCTAAAATAAAAGAATTAAATAAACTTTCCTGGATAAAAAATATTGAATCTGTAAGAAAGAAAACCCATTCAAAAATCTCATAAGCAAACAAAAGAATCAATAAAAACCAATATCGATTTATTCCAAGTTTCTTTTCCCAATTATATCTTATTATAAAAAACATAATTAACATCCCTATAAAAAAATGTACAAAAAACCAGAGATCAAGTACAAAAGGTTTAGTAAATAATTCTACTTGTAAAATTTTAGCAAGACCTAACCATACAGGATTTTCTAATAAAAATTCTAGTGCCACCATAATAGAAGGAGGGACTTATGATTTAAAAACATTTTCTATAATTTTTTTGTAGTAGAATAAAAAAAGGGTGCCTACAGAATCACCTCAGATCTTTGGTTGCCACACTTTTTCCCGCTAAGGAGCTTGGCTCTGAAATAACACCCTACTTAAAAATACTTTATTACTTATAAATCTTATTAATTTAAAATATTAATATAATTCTTCCTCATAGTCTCTGAAATTTCTTTTTTTCTTTTTATTATATTCTCTAGCTTTTTCCAATCCTTCTTGATGGGTTCTTCCAATACAATTAATTTCTATTTCATTTCTTTGACAGAATATTTTAATATCTCTTGGGTGAACATTTTTCTCAAACTCTTCGATGATAGCATCCCTTATAAAAATATCTTGGTAATCCTCTTTTGGATTCTGTCTTATACATTTTTTAACAACCTCTAACATTTTAGGATTTTCAAAAATAGGATCTATCTTTGCAACAATTAAGGGATTAAATTTAATTTTCATATCAAAAGCATTTTTTCTTAGAGAACCAGTATTAAAAGGCATCTCAAATTCTAACTGACAAGCATTTTTAGTTTCTATACTACTTTTTCCCTCTTTTGCACATTTTCTTATAAATGAGATTACATCTTTTGTATATTTTTTGTGTTTTAATCCAGCAGCCTTGTGCGATTTTTTCTTTCCCTTATCACTTTTAAGGATTTTCTTTTTCCCCATTTCCTCAGCCAATTTATTTAAACTATAATCATAACCAAATTTTTTATTAAATTTTTCAAGAAGGTCTTCTTTTATTAGACTAGTATCTACATATTTTTTCTTAAGCCAAGATATTTGTTCTCTTGTTAATTTAGGATAATTTTGGTATGTTTGTTTTTGTAATCCAAATTTCTTTGCAATTTTTCTTATAGAAGCTATCCCAACTGAAGTGTTATACCTTTCATCTAAAAAATCTTTAATATCTCTGTTAGTCATACCCATAAAATTTTCTTTAATAAATTTTTCAATCTCTTTTCTATCTCCTTCCCAAGAAATAGTAGATCCCCCTATGGCAAAACCTATAGACTTTTTTAATCCAAGTTTTTTACCCCATTTTCTAATGGTCCCACTTGGAAAATTAACATTAAATTTTTTACTAACTTCCTCTGCAAGATCTGTGTTCCTAGTATTGTGATATTTTTCTTTTAAGGTTTCTTCAACTTCTACTCTAATCTTACTCCACTTACTACTCGCATAACCACTATCTTTTTTGATTCCATTCTCGTAAGCAAGACCGCAAATATAATCTTCTGAAATCTTGAGATTATATTTTTCCTCAAAATATTTCTTGATTGATTTAGTATTTTTGGTAGGATAATGTTTTTTAAGATATTCAATCATCTCTTTTCTTTCTGGATATTTATTCACCATTTTAATTAGAATTATTTAAATAAATCTCTGGGAAGATTGTAACATTTCCACAACTTAATTCACAATGATTTTCAGGACATTTTGGTATTTCTATCTTGGGCATTGTAAAATTAGAACCCTCACAGACAACCGTAGAGTTATCTACAATCGAAGTTTTAAACTTATCATTATAAATCCCCCAAGAAATAAAAATAATTCCAGTAATCACTGTTAAGATTAATAATACAACTAGAAAATTATTCCAAAATCTATCAACCACACGATTGCTAGAGCCTGTTCTTTTTAATTCCTCATTAGATTTATTTTTCCAATCTTCTTCTACTTTTTTAGGATCTTTCATATTAAAATAAGGATTTTTTTGAATATCTTTTTTAAGTTCTTCATTAGTTTTAGGTGCCTCTTTTTTTGATTTTACTCCAGGCATATCTGTCTTTGGATTAAATACACCTTTTATTTCTTGTTCAAATTCCTCTTTCATTTTCTTACCTCTGTAAAATCTAAATATCTTGTATTATTTATTTTTATTATTGGAATTTTTACTTTACCCCGAAGGGTATCAGGATTTGTTTTGGATGGGTTATCTACCAGGGCAGAATTCTCAACCATCTCCACATTACTGTTAGGAGATTCCTGACTATTAATATTAATCTTCCGAGGAATATTTTTTGTCATAACATTAAAATGAGAATCTCTAGGGATTTCTCTTTGACCTTTTCTTATAAAGTCATAAATATAAAAATTTAATGGGTATTGTAATTTCATTTTATTATCTCTCTTGGTAAACAACCTTTCCTCCTTGTTTAAACATAGCCAATTTCTTAACCTTAACTAGATTTTTTAATTTTCCATTAATTAGATTGCTTATCCTTGGACTCAAAATAATCCCCCTTTTAGAAACCTTCTCACATACCTCTTTATTATTAACTGGGTTTCTGAAAAAACCTTCATCAAATAAATCTTCAACAATTTGAACATAATCTTTTCCAGTTCTTGAAGATAATTTTGAGGACCCTTTTGTTTTAACTATCTCTGGTTTTTTAATTTGAAAACTTCCAGATACCATGGGTCTTAAATTTATCTTGAATCCTTTTTCAACTAAACTATGTAATCTTTTTCCATAACTTTCAAATTCTTCTTTGGTCATTAATATATCGTGTCTCTTTGCTTCTTTACTGTGAAATAATCTTCCAGTTCTTTGCAATTGTTCTCTCTTACTTCCAAACATAAAGTCAACTTCAATGATATGTTCTAATTCTTTTAAAGAAACCCCCATTTCCATAACCCTTGATGCTATAAACACCTTACTCTCTTTAGCTATCTCTATTCTATTTCTTGTAGCCCCATGAATAAAAGGTACCCCTAATAAATTTGCTAGTCTATTTCCAATATCAATTTTATCTACGAAGAGAAGAGTTTTTGTATCTCTTGTTATTAAATTTGTGGAAAATTTTATTTTCTGTTCTAGACTATCAAAAATATAAACATTTACATCATGGTATTTTTTTCCAAGAATTTTCATTAGGCTCTGCCAGTTCAAACCAATTGGAAATCCAGTCAAAGCAAATATATAAGAGTGTCTTCCATCTTCCCTATAAGGTGATGCAGATTGTCCTATTCTATATTTTGTTTTTATTGTTGCTAATCTACTAAATGAATCTGCTGGTAAGACATGACATTCACCAAAGATAGTAAGCCCAATTTCTTTATCTTTTATTTTTTCATAACCTTGATAAGTTGATAATATTAATTTTCCTTCTTCAATTTCTTTTAAAAGTTCTGGTGCAAAGTTTGGAAAATAATCCTTTTTTAATTGCTCTAAGATTGTTAAATTTGGTGAAACAAAAAGATTTGGTAATTGTTTTCCATCTTTATTTACTCTAATTCTGCTTAAAGCATAACAACAAAAAATATCTTTACCTGCACCAGTCATCCAATAAATTCCTATTGCCCCAGATTTTAAGAAAGTTTCCCATGCTTCTTTTTGAAAATGAAATTTTCCCTCAAAACTTATTTTGGTTTGATTTGGAATTATATCTTTTTCATCAACAGGTCTTGGAACAAACGGCAGACTCCCATTTTCAATTATTTTTGCAATAACATCAAATTCTTTTCCTAATTTTATTCTTGCCGTCCCCCTACTAATTGAAGAAAGCATATCCCCATATTTTTCTTTAACTTCTTCTTCTTTTCCTTCATCAAAAATAACATTTCCATCACTTACAAATATCTTTTCAGGTTCTTTAATATTTAATTCTTTTCTTAAAAAATCTGGGAGGTCTCCAAGCCATTGAGTATATTGATTCACTTTAAAAACATTATATCCTTTTGTTGTATGGTCAAGCCATCCTAAAGAAAAAGGGATAAATTTTGGAACAGCAACAAACCACTCATTATCTGAACCTTGATTAGAGTAGATGTGCCAAAATTCAGTTATCCATTCTTTTAGCAATTCGCCATCCCAATTCTTATTTTTCTTTAAACTGTCTAGTAGGGATAAATTTCTTTTGTTAATCTCATTAACTTCTTTAACAAGTTCTTTACTTTTTTTCTCTATATCCTCAACTAAATTAGATATTTCCATTTTATTTTATATTGTTTACTTTAAAATAATCCTTGAACCAAACAAAATCTTTATAATTTTTTGGATGAGAAGGGATATATCCAGTAAGATTCATACTATCCCTTATCTTACACAATTTTAAATACTTGCCCCTTGTCCATATATTTCTATGATTTTTATAGATTAAATTAAAAGCCATCAACCATTTAAAAAAATCAAATTTCTTTTTCGTAAAAAAATACTTCTTTTTAAATAAACTCTTTATTTTAATTAAATCTTTAGTCTTTCTTATATTAAGACAATAAAAACCATCTCTTTTTCTAGAGATATTTCCCCCAATTATATTTTTAACAAAAATCAAATTCTCTTCTTTCTTAGAACTAACGCTTACCATCAATCTTGGGATAGGTTTTATACGATTCCTAAAAGGAAGAGAGATAACAAAGCTACCTTCTGCCTCTAAAAAACCAATAACCCAACTAATCTTATTTTTTATTGATTGGTTATATTTAAATAAAAATGATTTATAATCTTTTTTTCTAAGTATTCTTAGTAAGGCAATATCATTTGAATTAAATCCCTTTTTTCTTTTATTAATGTTAGAATACTCAATCAGGTTGGATTCTATATTATCTAATTTTAACCTTCTTTTTATAATATCTAATACTTGGTTATCCTTAATTGATAATCCTATTTGAAATATATGTTCCTTATGTTTAAAACATCCATCCCCTGTTGAAAAACCCTTTATCCAATCCCAACTTATTAGCCCTTTATTTTTATCTTGAAGTTCCTGGACTATCTTAGTTATTTTTTCAGTCATTATTCAATCTTCAACTCCTTACAAATCTCTTTTCTATGTTTAACATGTTCTTCAGTAAGTTTCTTTAATTTTTCTGAATCTAATTTTATATCATCAATATTTTCAATTTTTGTTGTCATTTCATTAATTCCTCTAATTGTAAAAGCAAATTATAAATATCTCTTCCTTTTTTGGTTAATCTCCAATATTTTTTTGTTTCTTTTTTAATTGTCATGTACTCAATTAATCCCTTCTCCTCTAACTTTTGTAAATTAGTTGAAGTATATGATTGATTTGATCTGGTTTCTCTATAAACCTTTCTAGAACAAATTGGTTCTCTAAATTTTCCTAAAAAATTAATTATTTTATACCACATCACCTTTCTTTTAATTATTTCTTCTATCATATTGTATTATTTAAAAAATTTATTATTTCAGGAGTTTTTTCTATAAAAAGATTAAAATAAGATTTAAGATAAGGATATAAAATAATTATAATTCCAATAATTAAAACAACTTTAACTATAAAATAAATCATACAGAGATAATAAAGATATTTATTAACTAATTTATAAGGTGTTTTTTTCAAAGTTTTCTCTTGTTCCTTTTTCCAAGATCTCCAAAAAGTTTTCATTTTAAAGTATTCCCTCCGCCTCTTTATTTTCAAAATCATCTGAGTGGTCCCTAGTATAATGACTATGATAACCTTTTTCATAATTTTCTCTAGCCTGTTCAGTTTCTTGATCATAAACTAATTTTCCATTTTTATGCAAGTCTCTTCTTAATCTTGTGATAGCCGAAGCTTTAGTTAAATTGGGAAATTTATCTTTTTGAATTGAAATTAAAAATTCAGTACCTTGCATTTTCATATCAATTTGCCCAGTAAGTTTTAAGTATTCAAAATAAAGAACAGTATCATTCTTAACAGCCGATGGATTTTTTTTACAAATTTCTAAAATAAGATTTTCGGTTCTATTTATATGATTAATTTTAGAATTTCCCTTAACTTCAATAGTCTCTATAGTTTCTGGTTTTTCTAACACTTCAGTTTGAGTATCCATTTATCTTATATCCTCTAAAAATTTATTTTCTTTTTTAATATCTTTCATTAATTTATTGTTTTTTATTTTATTTAAACAGATTTCTTCCCAATTTTTGTCTTGGATTTCAGCTTCTTTAATAAAAATAGTTTTATATCCATAATTGGAAAAATATTTGCCTCTTTTTTCCATATAATTTTCTATGCTCTCATAATTTCTAATTTTAAAATAATCTAAAAAAACTTCAATAACAATTTTATCTTTTTTATTTACGAAATCTGGAGTTTTACGACCAATAAGAATTCTCCCATCTCCAGTATAAATAAACGGCAATCTATGTTTAGAACATAGTAAGATTATTTTTTGTTCGAAGGAAGTTGGTCTTTTCATAAAAATTTTTAGCATTTTTCTAACATATTTAGGATTTTCCCATAATTTTTTCATTTTTTCACTTGCTTTTTTTAAAGATTCGTAATTCTCTTTAGTTTTTCCTTTGCAATGCGGGACATTACCTTTTTTAAATTGGGTTTTAGGAGAATTATGTTTGCCTTTCATAATTATTCTCTGTCTTTTTCTATTTTCTTGATTTTTCCAATACATCTCTGCCTTACTTTTTAATTTTCTTTTATGTTCTAAAGAAAGAATCTTACCCTTATTTCCCTCCTTAATTTTTTCAATGATTTCTTTATATCTTTCAGTTCCTGCATTATCTTTATGCCATTTTTTCAAAATTTCCCTTTTTTTCTCTTTTATTTCTTTGGCTTTTCTCTCTCCATATATCTCTTCATAAGTTTTATTTATTCTTTTTTGTCTTAGTTTTTCCTTAGTTTTTTCTGATTTGGGATACTTATAATAACAATCACTAGAACAGAATTTTCTTTTGTTACTCTTAAAATCTTTAAAGATTTTTCCGCATTTTTTACAAATTTTTGTTTCTTTATATTCTTTTTTTCCCATTTTTAATTAATCTTTTATTTTTTTATTATTTTTAAGATCATCAAGATTTCCTAAAATCTGTTTTACTTCCAAAAGCATTCTATCTGAAAGTAATTCAAATATTTTATCAATTTGTTTTTCACTTATTTTTTTCATTTTTTCTCATCTCGGTTAAAAGTGTATTTATTTGAGCAATAGTTCTTCTTATTTGTCTTTGTAAAGATGTTTTATCACCTTTCTTTGCAGAACCCTTTGTACTTATCCCAGCTTCTTTGTCTTTTACTTGTCCAGCACCCCAAGCAGAACTAACTTTAATTCTACCAAATTCTAAGTCTTTTTTCATTTGAAGTAATTCTTTCTCTGACATTTTTCTTAAATCTTTAATTTTCATTTTCCTTTTTTCCCTTTTCCTCCAGGGTGCATTGGTTTATTCCATTCACCAGCATCAAAAAGTTCGCTTGTTGGTGCATTACCATGTTTTTTAGTATAACAATAATAACAAAGTTTCCCTTTTGTTAAAATATTGTATCTTCTTCCACAAAATCCCTCACATTTCTGAGTCATTTTTTCTTTAAAATCAAAATACTTTCGATTTTACCCTCATTATCTTTTAATATATTAATTATTTTTCCAGGACTAAAATTATCTAATTGCATAACTATTAATCCTTTTTCTTCCATTTTCTCTGTGAATTTTTGTATTTGTTTTGCTTTTTCCATATTTTCCTCCGAATAAATTAAAAAAATAAAAATTACTTATCTTTTATAAGCAAAGAATGGTGCCTTATGAACTACTATTCCTTTTTTAATTTGTTTTCTCAAGAAACCTCTTACTCCATCTTCTTTCTTACCAATTTTCTTACAAATCTCTTTTACCTTAAAGGCTCTTTTATTTTTCTTCAAAAAGATTAATGCTGGGTGTGTATCACTCCCCTTTAGTTCTCTGCCATCGAAATTTCCTGAATTAAAATCTTTTAATGATATTGACATATTATTCACCTCCTTTCATTATTTAATTTTTTAATTAATTTATCAATATAATCTTCTGCATTAGCCTTATTAAATTCTTCAGTTATAAGATCATTATCTGCATAAACTCTTCCTTTTTTATCAGAATAAATTTTCATAGCAGTACCTAAATTTAAATAACTTCCATCATTAATTTTCATCCACATTTTTAATCTCCTCCTTAATCATTTTAATTAACTTCTTTTCATCTGTTTCTTTTGGTAATGGTTTATATTTTTTCATTTTAAATCCTTTTGGATTATCCCAAATTTCCACATAATATATTTATTTAAAATATCAATAGTTTTATCATTCAATTTTATTCCCAATTTTTTTCCTAATTCATAGATATTTATTAAGTCTTTTTTAGCTTCTTTTTTCATTAATTTAAATGCTTCAGGACAAAGAACAT